>ERZ808046.138-NODE-138-length-93822-cov-8.735634_pt1 | contig 93822 bp, 79 predicted proteins | sample MGYA00380196_ERZ808046 | MGnify/ENA primary metagenome ERZ808046 (study PRJEB31490, sample SAMN06133421) | mouse gut metagenome | isolation source: Z6_2 | host: mice | place: China: Chengdu | collected 2015-05 ... | reverse complement strand
TGCTTGAAGATGATATAGAACTTTGCAGTTCCATACAGGATGAACTGCAAAAAGCCGGATATATAGTTGACTGCTGCTATGATGGGGAAACCGCCATGATCCACGCACTGAATATAGAATACTGCTATGACCTGGCAGTCGTTGACCGTATGCTCCCCATCATTGACGGAATGACAATTATTAAGGCCATGCGCCGGAAGGGAATTGCAATTCCTGTCATTATTATTACGGGGATGTCAGAACTAAATGACAGGATAGAGGGACTGGACAATGGTGCAGATGACTATCTGGTAAAACCTTTTCATATCGCAGAACTGCTTGCCCGCATCAGAGCGCTGACCAGGCGTCCCGCCGAAATAAAACAGGAAATGCACATTTGCTTTTCCGATCTGTCTTTCAATCAGATGGAACGTATCTTGTCATGCGGCAAAAATTCCCTGCTTTTAACTGCGAAAGAGTCCGAGGTACTGTCTGCCTTTATAAACCACCCCCAATCCCTCATTACCAGAGAGCAGCTGATATACAAAATTTGGGGAACCGATACAGACATCGTACCCGGAAACGTGGATAATTATATTTCGTTTCTCAGGAAACGGTTACGGGAGATAGGAAGCTGCTGCGAAATAAAAACGGTTTACGGATCTGGCTATAAATTGGAGGGCAAAAATGCTGGAGCATTTATATAAAAAACTTCATCTTATTTTTATCAGTTCCATTATGTCCATCATAACCGTCATTATTGGAATTTTATGCAATGATTTCATTGATAATAAACGGCAAAACGACAGTGTTTTTTTCGGGCGGCTTTCTATGTTAATGATTTATGAACTGGAAAATCCGGAAAAAAGCCCTCAAACGGTTATTAAGCCCTACGAAGATAACTATTCCATTTTTGCCCTGCTAAAGGATGCACAGGGAAATGTGATTTATCAAAGCCCTCTCTCATTTCCAACCGATATAACCTTTTTATTAAGTCAATTTACAGAGAAGGCAAATGTTGAATCTGTCACAGCATTGGATCAGACAAAGGCTACAACACAAGGCGGGGTTTTATCTTTTTCCGGTAGTTCACATGATAAATATTGGGGGATACCGGCTGTTGTCATTGACAAAAACGGAACCCTGTTTTATCTGAGCCTGCTGCATCAGCAAAAGACAATTTTTGAACTGATAGGGAAACAACTGCCTTTTTATATACTGCTATGGGTTATCTCCTTATTCTGTATCATAATTGTAAGCCGATTTCTGCTGAAACACGCTATAGAACCAACCGAAAAAGTATTACAAAGCCAGAAAGGTTTTATCGCCGCTGCCTCCCACGAGCTAAAAGCGCCGCTTGCAGTCATACTTGCCAACAATGACAAAATAAACAGATTAAGCGACGGCATACCGGATATTAAAAAGGCCGCGAATATTATAGATGCAGAAACTATGCGAATGTCAAAGTTGATTAAAGATATGCTTTTACTGGCCTCCTCAGATTCCGGAACACGCAATATCAATAAAACAATGGTAAATATTGATACTTTGCTGATCGCCCTTTATGAAGCTTATGAACCGATATGCGGCCAGAAAGGAATTCCTTTAGATGCAGATTTTATGGATATCCACTTTCCCGTACTATACACAGACCGGGAATACCTTTTTCAGATCTTAAGCATTTTTATGGATAATGCCATTTCTCATTCTGAAACGAAAGCATCAATCCAAATAAAAGCCACTCTGTCACGCAAGGCTATAACTATTTCTGTTATTGATCACGGGCAGGGAATCTCTGCCGAGGACAAACCTTACATTTTTGACCGCTTTTACTGTGCCGATAAGTCACATACGGATAAGTCACATTTTGGTCTTGGACTAAGCATAGCAAAAGAGTTGGCAGAATTTTTGTCTGCGGATGTCGGGGTAAAGAATACAGAAGATGGTGGAGCTACTTTTTTTCTTACACTTCCGTTAAAACAGGATCCCCATCCACACACAAAAAAGGGGGGGGACTAATATCATCTTAAATTAATGGCACTGTACGCAAGCAGCCCTTCCAGTTTATAATATTCCCCACAGGCACCCCTCAGAGCCGTTTGGAGCCGAAAAAAGCCCTTCGGCGTTTGACAGGTGCGGGGGAATCTGTTACAATAAAAGCACAAAAAGAGGTACTGCCGATAGACGGTCAGTCTCGGTTTAGATTACTACAAAAAAGTAACCGCGTTCCTCAGCCAAAGGGCGGTTACTTTTTTGTGCTGTTTATGTAAGCAATCCCCCCTTTCCCGGTTTTACCCGTAGTCAGAGGGGCAGTCCCCTCTGCGTTTGCATCGAAAGACTGACCGCCTCCCCGCAATGATATGGAATAAGGGAACCAAACATGAAGTGTTCCTGCCTGGTTCCCTTTTATCGTTTGCGCTTTATGTAATAAATCTGAATGGTCTACTTCTCCAAAAATCCCAAGAACTTCTTCCACTCCATGTAGCCTTTCAAATCCCCATATTGGTACTCGGACTGCATGATATCATTTACAATTTTCACCCAATCCGTCTTTTCCGAAAAGCTCCATGAACCCGCGCTTCTCTGCTCCGCATTTTTCACAGCTTTAGCGACTGCTGCTTTCAGAACCGTATCCTCAAAACTGCCTTTCCCGCTTTCTTTCAGATTAGCGGTGTACGCATACATCTCAGCCGTATCACAGTTTTCCGGGTCTACCTTTGACACATCCACCATCTGCTCCGTCACGTTCCCCGACTTATCCCATGTCTTGACCTTATACACGGGATTTGCCGCATCAAAGTCCTGCGTCTTATAGACAGAAACGGATGAACCGCTCACAACATCCGCCCATGAACTGATTGCAATATCTCCTGAACCTTCATCCGCACCATGCAGTGTAGCTGTTGCCTGTGCCGCTTCTGCCGCCTGTTCTGCAAATCTCCCTCCTGCAACATTCCTTTCTGTCCTTCTCGTCTCATACCCTGCTGCCGAATATCCTGCTGCTCCTATTCTATTTATATTCATTTTCTTAATCTCCTCCATTATTTTGCTATGTCGGCCCCTCTGTCATTCAGAACCGCCTCTGCTCCCTCGTAATAAGTCCGAGCAGTTCATTGCTCCATGCAGACATATCGCCTAACTTCCCCTGTCAAACTTCATAACCAGCACCTCCCTTCGCTGAAATTGTCTGCTCTCTGGCCCTTTATCTGCCCAAAACCGGCACTCCATTGTTTCCATATATTTTAATGGTGGCATTTCTGTCATAAATTGAAAGAATCTGACATCCGTTAATAATACGAACCAGCCCTCAAAAAAGTTTCATCTCTCTTATCATCAACAGCTGTTCCCCCTCTCCCGCTCAGAGCCGCCCCTGCACCCTTGCAGTCCGCAGAGGTAAAGGTTTGTGCGCCTCTGCGGAATAGGGTGTAAGCAATATCCCCTTATGCCTTTCCCCTACTTCTCTCCTTAAGCTCCCAAACATCGCCTTCCGTCTGTATTTCGGAATGAACACTATATGATACGTGCAATTATAACGACTATGTGATAGACTTTGATTATCCATGGATACCTTCGTTGTATTTTATGTGGTTTGCCAGACCTACATTTATTATACAACGGAGGTTTTTTATAGGACTCAGTTTATCGCCGCTTGCGTACACGATTCTCCCGGCTCTGCTGGGAGGGTGGGAATGTTTCAATCGGACTGATACTCCGGCATCTCCCGCAGCCGCTCGAACGGTGTATACTGATTCAACAGGCTCAAATACACAGCGTCGCCGTAGGTCTCAAACACATACCGGATCACATCCCTGGCATTCTTCTTGTGCCCGGGCAAAAGAAGATGCCTGACAATCACGCCCCTCTGCATCATACCATTCTCATCAAAGACCGGCTCTCCCACTGTGTCTGCCATCTCTCCAAGCGCCCCCTTTGCCACCTCCGGATAGTCAGGCGCCGCCGAATATCCGGCCGCCAACGCCGGATCCATATACTTGAAGTCCGTCAGATAGATGTCCACGATGCCTGCCAGAGCTCTGATCATTTCCCGCTTCTCGTAGCCGCTGCCATTGTAGACCACCGGCAGCGCAAGCCCGCTGTCTCTGGCCAGCAGCACGGCCTCCGCCACGCCGGTCACATAATGATCCGGCGTGACCAGATTGATATTGGCCGCCCCTTTTGCCTGCAGGTTTAAAAAAATGTCCGCCAGCTGCTTTGCTGTCACCGCTTTTCCTTTTCCGCCGGCCGCGATCTCATAATTCTGGCAGTAGACACAGCGCAGATTACAGCCCGTAAAGAATACCGTCCCGGAACCCTTTGGTCCGGAAATGCACGGTTCCTCCCACGGATGCAGCGCCGCCCGCGCCACCCTGATCCCATCGTCCGCCTGACAAAATCCCCGCTGTCCCTCTGCCCTGTGTGCCAGACACTCTCTCGGACACAGATTACAGGGGCTGATGCTCAACCCTTTCCACTGCATAGATATCCCGCCTTCCCCTGTTTCGTTCGTCCATCTTTTCAAAACCTACAGAATCTTCATAAATTGTAATTGAGATGTCATCATTACTGTACTCTTCTGCAATTTCTTTCAGCTTACTTATCACATCATCTTTTGTCATGCTTAACATTTCTTCAAGATCTGTTTCGTTCCAAAAATCCTGTACCCCGTTCATCATACTGCCGATACAATAGTCACGTTCCCCGACAGTAAGCGTCTCCTTGTCCGCGATATGATAGGAAAACTGATAGAATAAATCACACCAGGCGTTGTATCCGTTTTCTTCCGCTGTTTTTGACGGAAGATATTGATTATAGCCAGGGTCTTCCTCTTTCCGTCCCGTGTTAATGCTTTGCACATATTTTCCATTTTCCACTCCGGAAAGCCATGTGGTCAATGCCACAAAGATAAGCTCGTCACTGTCCAGATTCACGGAAAAATCCTGCTGGGCAATATCAATATTGATCCGTTCCATTCGTTCATAACTTTCATTTGCCCATTCCAGTAAATCCATGTTAAAATCTGCAACTGACCTGGTTTGGTAATCGGCTGTTTTCAATTCCAATAAGGAACGGTAATCTTCCTCTGTGCCATTAGGATATTCCCGTCTCTCCTGTTCTTCCTCTATCCTTTCCTGTCTGCCCCTTCCGGTGTCCGTTTCCGAAAGCAGCATGTCAAATTCTTCATCTGAAAAATCTGTACCCTGAACAGTATTACTTTCCCTGTCACTGCCGGCTGCGGAAGTCGCAAAAGTAGTCGTCACGCCCACAATCAGCATTGCGGCAATACAAATTGCAAATAATGAGGTTTTTTTCATTTTCATAATCGCTGTAATCCTTTCTTCGACAGCATTTTTACTAAAGTTGTTACAAAATGGCAACAGTCCGCTTTTTGCCGCTTCCATGTTGACCAGCATCAGCGAATAGGCAGATTTTGACTTTTCTCCGAATTGCCGTATAACGCTCTCATCACAGGCCAGCTCGATATCACGGTTAAAGAGCCTGTACATCACCCACACAAAAGGGTTAAACCAATGGACACAAAGGGCACACGCCGCAAGCAGCTTTGTGACCGTGTCATAACGATAAATATGCACATACTCATGGGTGAGGATATACTGCAGTTGTTTCTCATTCTTCCAGTCCGTTTTTTTCGGCATTAAAATAACCGGACGGAAAATGCCATAAGTCAACGGAGTGGAGATCCGATCAGACTGCCTTACCAGGACCGGACGTTTCAACGTCTGCTGCTCCAGCCATTTTTCCACATAATGGCTGCGGACAGGTAACGCTGTCCGGAATTCCATCAGACAACGCAGGTAAGATATGACGAAAAACAATGCGGCAGGTATCATGCCGGCACACCATACAATAAACCACAGGGAAACAGATGACAAAATATCCGCCGGCGGCTGTTCCATTCCCCCTGTTGCAGCAAATACCCCTTCTACAGCCGACATGTTGTAATCTGTTGTTACTTCCGGCAATGCTGCGGAAGACAGGCCGTGAGTTACCAGTGTATAAACACTGAACACTGACGGAATCGAAAACGGAATCAGCAGTCTCACCATCACCAGTTCCCAGAGAACAAGGAACGTCTTTTTCGGCAGTTTATTGATTGCCGCCGCACGGATCATCACAACCGCAGTAATGAAAACAGCCCCCGAAAAGCTCATTTGCAGTAAACTCATCTACATCACCTCATTCCAAATCTTCCACAATCTGTCTGAGCTTCTGAATCTGCTCGGCGGAAAGTTTTTTCCTGCCTAACAGGGCTGCAAACAGCTTGTCAACCGAACCGTCATAAATCTTGTCAATCAATTCTTTCGTTTCCGCTTCCTGTACCTCTTCTTTCGGAATAAGGGCATGGCACATGAAATTCGGTTCGGAACGCTCAATCGCTCCTTTTTTGATACACCTTTTTATCAGTGTGTAGGTGGTATTCATGTTCCAGCCGATTTCTTCTTTCAGAACATCGGAAATGTGCTTTGCCGTGGAATCGCCCTCGCTCCAAAGCACACCCATTACTTTTAATTCCGAATCAAAAAGTTTAATATCCATTTTAACCTCCTGGCATCATCTGTATACTACTGCAGTAGTGTCGTTTGACTATACATTACACCTTTCTCAATCGTTTGTCAACACTACTCTGGTAGTGTATGAAAAAAATATATATAACTCAGAGATTTATTCTATTTTATCAGAGATTTTTCTTACCACAGATCCGCCAAAAATACTACAATAGCATTAATCTACAAGAACATTCATCTACAGGACGAAATCGAAAATCAGGCCGCCGCCGCAGGGACATTGGTGCAGCCGGCGCCTGACTGCAGGAGGAATCATCATGAAGACAACAATCTTAAACGACCAGTGGACCTTAACCGTTATCGGCGAAAATGTGTACAACATCCCCGGGACACCCATCCGCACCGAGGTTCCCTCCACCGTGTACAGCACGCTGCTTGGGCAGGATCTGATCCCGGACCCTTTTTACCGTGACAACGAGCTGACCGCGTTGAAGCTGATGGAAAATGACTTTGCCTATGAGACGACCTTCACGCTGCAGGCCGCAGACCGGGAGGCCGACCGCATTTTCCTTCGGTTTGAAGGGATTGATACTCTGGCGGATCTCTATCTGAATGGAAAACATCTGGGAGCAGCCGACAACATGAACCGTGTCTGGGAGTTCGATATCACCGCCGAAGTCATGGAGGATGCGCCGGACACCGTCTATCAGCTGAAAGTGGTGCTCCACTCTCCCACCCGTTTTATCCGTGAGGAGAATGAAAAGTGCCCCGTAGGCGGCAGCTCCGACGCCATGCCCGGTTTTCCGCATATCCGCAAGGCCGCCTGCATGTTTGGCTGGGACTGGGGTCCCAGGCTCCCTGACGCCGGCTTATTCCGCCCGGTATCCATCCAGGCCGTAAAGACCGCACGCATCGCGCAGGTTTATCTCACCCAGCAGCACGAGATAACGGAGAAGACCACCCACGGCAATACTGTCTCCTGTGTGCAGCTGGCCGCTGACGCCGAGGTGGAATGGATGCCCGGGATCTGCGCGGACAAGTTGAAACTGCTCCTTCTTGTGACCGCCCCCGACGGCGTTACCACCCTGTCCGCCGAGAGCGCACCGTTCGATGCCCTTACGAACTCCGCTCCTTCTGCGCCGCTGACCGGATTGTCAAGTGATCTGCGCAGCAACCATGTCCGCGTGGAACTGGCTATTACCGACCCGCAGCTCTGGTGGCCCAACGGCTACGGTGAGCAGCCGCTGTATACGGTCAAAGCTCTGCTGCTGCCCGATGCTGAAAATGCTGCCCCTTTGGATCTGTGGCAGAAGCGGATCGGCCTGCGGACCATGACCGTGAACACGGACCCGATGCCCGACGAGGTGTGGGACTCCCATCTCACCGATCAGGAGAAAGATCTGGACGACGGCACAAACGTCCTCCTGCATCACGGGGAAAAGACGCTTCTTATCGCCGACAGAAAAGCAAAAGAACTGCCCGGCCGCAATTTCGCCTTTGAAGTCAACGGCCTGCAGATCTTCGCCATGGGCGCAGACTATATTCCGGAGGATAATATCCTCACAAGACAGACCAGAGAACGTACCGACCTGCTGTTATCCTCCGCACAGGAGTCCCATTTCAACTGCATCCGTATCTGGGGCGGCGGCTATTTTCTGGACGATTTCTTCTATGATGTATGCGACGAGCGCGGCCTCCTAGTCTGGCACGATTTCATGTTCGCCTGCGCATCCTACGAGCTGACGCCGGCCTTCGAGGCAAACGTGTCCGCGGAGATCCGCCAGAACATCCGCAGGCTCCGCTCCCATCCCTGCATCGGCCTCTGGTGCGGCAACAACGAGATGGAAGCGCAGTATGAAGAGAATGCATGGCCCAAGTCGAAGAAACAATATTTCGACTATATCCGGCTGTACGAATATATCATCCCCCGGATCGTGGAAGAAGAAGATCCCATGACCTTTTACTGGCCTTCCTCTCCCAGTTCCGGCGGCAATTACGAGAACAGCAACGCCGAGAACGTGGGCGACGTCCACTACTGGGGCGTCTGGCACGGCGGTGAACCCTTTACCGCCTACAGGAAGCATCACTATCGTTTCCTGTCCGAGTTCGGCTTCCAGTCTTTCCCGGCCCTGCAGACGGTCCGCCGCTTCACGGAAAAAGAAGACCGCAACATTTATTCCCGCGTGATGGAGATGCACCAGAGAAATACAGCGGCCAACGGCAAGATCAGCAACTATCTGTCCCAGACCTACCTGTATCCGAAGAATTTCGACGAACTGCTCTACTGTTCCCAGCTTCTGCAGGCGGATGCCATCCGTTACGGCGTCGAGCATTTCCGGCGCTTCCGCGGTACCTGCATGGGAACCGTCGTCTGGCAGTTAAATGACATCTGGCCGGTGGCTTCCTGGGCCAGCGTAGATTATTACGGCAACTGGAAGGCCCTGCAATATGCCGAGAAACGCATGTTTGCACCGATCCTTCTCTCCTGTGCGGAACACGGCGAGATCGACCAGAAGCCTTACGTCAACACCCTGCCCCGGCCCGTGGATCTCAGCGCCGATCTGCATGTGGCCAACGAGACCGCCGAACCGGTAACGGGCACCGTAAAATGGGCGCTCCGCCTGCCCGATTCCTCCGTGGTACAGGAAGGCCGGTTTACGGTGACAGCTCCTGCCTTTGGCGGCGCATGGCTTCCTCACCTGGATTTCACCGGACAGGATCCGCTCAGGGTACATTTAGAGTATGCGCTTTACATAGAAGATACCCTCGTCTCTTCCGGCAGCACCCTGTTCTGCGCACCGAAGCATTATGCATTTCTCGATCCGCAGCTGCAGGTCAGCGTAGAGAATGATGTGGTAACTGTGACGGCCGCAAATTATGCGAAGTCCGTCAGCGTGGAGACCGAGAACGACGTCCTCCGGCTGGATGACAATTTCGTCGATATGGAGGCCGGCAGCAGAACCTTCCGCATCCTGCCCAGCCGCGATTTCACCGACGACGGCACCCGGGTTTCCGGCGCTTACCGCGTAAGAAGCATCTATGAGATTGCGGAACGATGAGACTTTTGATGCGAAACGATAAGGCTTTCGGCGTGCAGTGCAGTTATTTTCCGGCTCTGCGCGCCTGTCTTGGCGTGACGCCTTTTATTTTCTTATAACAGCGTATGAAATAGCTGCAGTCGCAGTAGCCTACCTCCTGCGCGATGAAGGCCACATCATGACTGGAAAAGAGAAGCATGTTCTCGGCCACATTGATGCGGGTCGCATTGATATATTCCCGGCATGTCATGCCGTACCGCCTGCGGAAATGCAGCGAAAAGGTGGAATGCGACATGCCGCACATGGAGGCCAGCTTTTCAGCGGTCAGCTCCTCGAAATAATGCCTGTCGATATATTCCGCTATAAAGTCAAAACGCAGCTCATAAGAGGGGTGAATATCGGGAGCTGCCAGAAGATAACCGTCTTTCTGCCAGCTCCTTAATATCTTTCCCAGGATCCAGCAAAGACCGGCCCGCAAGATTGTCGCGTAGGCGTAGTCCTTCTCCGCATATTCCTGCATGATCTCCTCAAACAACGGCCGCAGATTCATTTGCGCGCTCTGCTCCGGCAAAAAACAGCAGGGACACGTGGATGTGCTGATGTTTCTCAGCGATGCATGCAGATCCACCTCTTCTTTTCTGGAACGAAGCAGGACTTCCGGATCAAACTTTATCACATGATACCGTACCCGCTCCCGCCTGTCAGCGTAGCCGATGGCATGCACACATCTGGGCGGAAACAGAACCACCGAACCGGGCGGGCAGGTCTGAACGACGCGGTCAATGGTGATTCGCACATTCCCCTCCAGCAGGTAGAGAAGCTCCACATAATAATGCCAGTGCGCCGGAATGGGCAGTCCGGTCGCATCGCTGTCAAAACAGAATGCCTCGTAAGGCGAGATGATGGGATCAATGTATTCATACAGATTGTTCATGGCGCTCCTCCTGCTGCTCCCTGGTCCGGATCCGGTTCGCTCTGTTTTTGCCGCTCTGGATGCAGAAATTTGCTATGTCGTTTACTATAATTATAACAGACCCGGACAGAAAGGCCGAGCCAAAACATCCGAAAAAACGCCAGAAAACTCTAAAAAGTTTTGGCTCCGATTCTGTACATCGCAATTACAATCATGTATAATGCTTGTTAGTCAAAGACCCCGCGGCAGTCGCCAAATATCCATGCAGGCATGGCTGCTTGGCTCGTTGCTTCGCGGGAATAAAGATGGCAGTTCCTTCTGCCAAAACATGATCGAAAAGGAGTTCCCGCCATGAAAAAAAAGACCCCAAAGCAGATCGCCGCACTGATCTGTGTCGTTCTGCTTGTTTCCCTGTACCTGATCACCTTCCTTGTGGCATGTCTGGGCGGAGCCGATTCCGGCCGTCTCTTTGCCGCCTGCCTGATCGCCACCATCGGACTGCCTGTTATCCTCTGGCTCTTTATCTGGTTCTACGGTCTGATGAAAGAACGGCAGGCGGAAGCCCTCTCCAGCCTGCCGGATGATGAAGACTGATGTTATGTTAACCCTCTGCGGCGGTAGGCAGTCACGAAAAGCGACGCCGCTATCGCAATATTCACCGCGATAACGATCACATTCTTCGCCTCTGCCGGCGTTCCGGCGCTTAAGCTGTTCATCAAAAGCTGAATGTGCTGCGAATAGGCGAAATCCGCCACTTTCGCGATCGTCTCGTTGAACATGGCCAACATCGGCAGAAAAGCGAAGACCATCATCACCGGCGTCACCACCGCAGTGGCCGCGATCTGGTTTCTGCTCCACACGCCGACTGCCGCTCCAAGCAGCATGGATGCAAGGATGCCTGCTGCCATGATCAGGCAGAAAGAAAGCAGCTTTTTCCCTGTATACCCTCCCAGAAAGCCGAAGACCACCCCGCCCGCCATGCAGGCGCTGAACACAAATCCGCCCACGCCGCACAGATATTCTATCGGCCTCACATTGGCAAAGAGCAGCATACGCAGCGTATTCTTCTCCTTTTCCTCCGAAATAATGGATGCCGATACCGTGAGCGGGGCCATCCCTATATGCATCACCGTGAACATGCCGACGAAAAAATGATCCGGCATATTTTCCACGCGGATGCTGTTTTCCATAATGGCTGCCATAATCGGAAACATCACGAACTGGATCCACAACGCCATATTCTTTCCGGTGTCTTTCAACTGCTTTTTGTAGATGATCGCTGTATTTTTCATGCCTGATTCCTGTCCTTTCTTTCTCCCTGTCCAATGGTGTTTCACTTTTTCCTCTATTCCGAAGCGTTTTACGCTGAGACCGCAAGCAGAATTTATTCAATCTTCTTCCCGCAGGCTGCACCCCGTCAGCTCCAGAAACACAGATTCCAGATCGGGTTCCGTGGAGTGGATCGTCTCGATCTGTCCTTTTTGCAGATAACCGCAGACTTCCTCTGCTGAGGCCGCCGTATTGGGCAGTTCCAGATTGCTGCCGCCGTACAGTCGGATTTTCAGCTTATTGCGGTGATTGTACCTCCTGTTGATCTCCTGCGGCGCTCCGTACTCTACGATCTGTCCCTCATGGAGGAGCGCGACATGTTTACATAACTTCTCTGCCTCCGTCATATTATGGGTCGTCAGAAAGATCGTCGCCCCGTCCCTCTGCAGCTGCAGGATCAGCTCGTGTATCTGCCTCGTTGTCGCAGGATCCAGTCCGGCCGTTGGTTCGTCAAGAAAAAGAAACGCCGGTTCGTGCAGCACCGCCCTCGCCAATGCCAGCCGGCCCTTCATCCCCTTGGATAATTTCTGCACCGGGCATTTTCTGTCCTGATACAGTCCCACCTGTTCCAGCACCTCCCTGATCCGTTCCTCCCGCACTCCATAGAACCCGGCACACAGTTTCAGATTGTCATAACAGGATAATCGCTCATAAAAACCGAGATCGTCCATCATCATACCGATCCGCCGATACGCCTCCTGCTTCACCAGCGCCATATCGTTTCCGTCCAGACTGGCACTGCCCGCCGACGGGGTAAGCTGTCCTGTCATAATCCGTATCAACGTCGTCTTCCCGGCCCCGGAAGGCCCCAGCAGCCCCAGAATTTCCCCTTTTTCTACGGAAAACGAGATCCCTGCCAAAACCTTCTTCTCCCCAAAATAGTGTGTTATCTCTTTTATACTGATCGCAGTCTCACATGTCATAAGCTTTCCTTCCTTTCGTCCTCCTGATATCTGTCACAGGCTTTCCTGCCTTTCGTCCCCTTGATACGACGCAGCGCCTCCTCCATCTTCCGGTTCTCCGCCTTTTCCTTCAAATGCATGACCGTAAGGCTGCCCGCAAAACACAGACCAAAGGTCAGGAAAAAGGCCGCCCACGACTCCCACATATCCACCGGGAACCAGCCAAACAGTACCGTAAAAATCACGATCACCACAACCACCGCAGATAACATACACACCGTCCGCACCGTAATGGACATCTGCCTGATGATACGATCGGTAAAAAAGAGCACACGCAGGCCCGTGATACAGACCGCAACGACCAGAAACTGCAGCATGGTAGCCACGGACAGGCCTTCTTTGCCCAGGGAATAGATCGTGGAGACCTCCCGCGCCTCCTCTCCCACAAGCAGACACAGTACATTCATCACCGCCACGCTGAACCCAAACGTGATCATAACCTGCCCCAGATAATCAAAGATTGTTTTCTGTTCTTCCATCTTTTCCTCCATTCCGAAACGTCACAAACTCAAACTTAAATTCCGAGTCTTTTTTTCAATGCTTCCGAATACTGCCGCGACACCATAAGTACTTCCCCGTTCTCCATGGTGACGCGGATTTTTCTGTTGATATCCCGTTTCAGCGACTTGATGGCGTGCAGCTGGATCAGGCACGACCGTCCTGCCCGAAAGAAGCCGTATTCTTCCAACTGCTCTTCCAGTTCATACAATCGCAGATCCGACTCGTACACCCCTTTTTCCGTATAGACAAAAGTTTTTCTGTCCACGGCCTCGATGTAAAGAATCGTCGCCACGTCCAACAGAAAAGTCTCTCCCTCTGCGGACACGGCAAACTTCTTCTCCATGATCCGCAGCATGGCGATGATCCGTTCCAGCTCCGGCGTCAGTCTGCTGCAGGATATGCTGATGCAGTTTTCCTCGATGCCGCTGTCCACTTTGATCTCTATTTTCATACACCTGTTCCTCTCTGCGCCAACTGTTCGGATCCGCTCTCCTCCCTGTTGTCCATGTACTATCTAAAGATATCACACCGGCAGGCGGTCCACAACGGCTCACAACATATCCTGCCCCATTTCATACCTGAATGGTCACAATTTACGTCCTGACCGGCCGCAGATTCCAATGCTCCCGGCCCATTGTACAGTCTTCTGTCTGAAAAACGCCGCAGGATCAAAAAACCGGGCCGGCGAATATCCGCCCTGCCCGGTTCTCTTTTTGTCTGTGACATAATAAGACTGCAGTAGTCTATACTATTAGACTACTGCAGTCTTATTTGAAATGTCAATCTGTTTCTTTTTGTTAAAATTGAAACTGAGCATATACCCTTTCTCCCGTTCCCGGTGTATCACAGGCCGCTTCGGGCGACAAGCGAAACCACAATGTATCATCTGTCACATCACACCGCAGCCTGCGGCTTCCCTGCTACAAAATCTGCTCATCTGTCACATTACCGCTTTACGCTGCGTCAACTTATAAAGCTCCTCCGTGGCCAGTCTGGTCTTCGCCACGATATCCCCGCAGTTCTGCGGAAAGCAATAATACTGCGCCCTGGCGTCGCCGATGCAGATGACGTCGCCGATCTCATACCAGTAGAAATCCGAATACAGGCTGTAGGAAGCCATCGGCTCCTGTCTGTAATCCAGCCTGCCGTCACAGCCTGTCAGGTGAAAGCCTTCCTTTGTGTGCACCAGTGTACCCTCTCCCACCTGGTAGACACAGTCCATGTTGACCAGCATATAGATCGCAACCGGAACCTCCAGTCTGTAGGTTCCTGCTTCCAGCTCCTGTCTGACGCACTCCCGTTCCCACCGATACCAGTCCGGAATATGCGTAAACCGGAGCTGCCCGCATGTCTCTGTTTCCGCTCCCGATGCCGATTCTGTGCCCTGATCTTCATGCGCCTGCAGATAACCGTATTCTGTCAGCTCATAGGTTTCACCGCACTGTCTGCAGACAATCTTCGTTCCCTGCCCCTGCATCCGGCCTTCCGTCCTGCAGCGGGGACACTTATACAACATCCTGTTCAAACCGTCTGCCCGGAAAGGCTCAGCCACCCTGATCTTATTTTCCTGCTGCCATCTGAAATAATCGAAGGTAAACTTCTCCTGCAGAATATCGTTTAACTCCTGCGGCGACTTACGTGCGATCTCCTCCGGCGAAAGCAGATATTCCACCTCCGCCGACACCCGCACCTTGCGCAGCTGCAGATTATTGTACAACGGATCTCTGGCAAAAGCGCCGTTTGTCCGGATCATGACCACCGGTACTTTAAGCAGTTTAAGACACTTGCCGAGGCTTTCCGGCAGGGGCGTCTGCGTGCCGTCAAAGCTGTAGCTCGCCTCCGGGAACATCAGAATGGAGCTTTTTAATTCCCTGACCGCATAGACCATATCCCGCACCAGCGTCACATCCATCATAAATTTTCTGGTAGGAATGCAGCCGATCAGCCGCATCATCCATCGCTTCCCCACAAACCCATCCGATGTGCACACGACATGAAAAGGCCGCGTGACCAGAAGTCTGGCCGCTATCTTCAAATCTATGAAACTGGAATGGTTCATCAGCACCAGACAGGGTTCGTCTTTGCCCAGCTTCTCAAGTCCCACCGTCCGGTACGTGAATCTTGTCATCCACAGATCCCACACGGACAGCAGCAACAGGATCATGCGGAACAACAGCCTCTGCCTGATCGGCTTCTCATGCTCCCACGCCGGAAGCGCAAGCACCTCCTCATAACCCATTTTTGCGGTCTTTATCTTCATATGTACTCCCCCGTCATACGGCAGTCCAAAATGACGTGCCGCACTGCACTTCGTTCCAATCGTGACAATTTCAGTATACTATACGGGTTATGAGGCCGCAATCTGTATCTTCACTCATAAATAATACTAAAGGATATCATACTTCCTTTGCATTATCCGGAATTCTGTACGACTTATTTCATGCCTTCTTTTTTTAATTTCCATTCCTGGCAGGCATAACCAGTGGAGCTCCATTGCCCTGCTAATGCTCCATTTTCTGTAAGATTACTTTGAATTTCTAATAGTTTTTGGCTATTTCGATTGATAATCTTATAATACCCGTCAGATGATGGGTTTAACATCCAATCCTGGCAATAATTTCCACTTGCAGGATATTGTACAACAGCAGCACCTTCCTCAGTAGAAGCCAAACCTACTTCTAACAGTTTACCACTGTTTGCATTTTGTAACTGTATATAACTGCTGTCTTTATGCGTTATATTCCACAGCTGGCAATTATAATTAGTCCAATCATACTGGGCCGCCTGCACGTTGTCTTCCAATGAAGCAGAAGGAATTTCCAGAAGTTTATTACTGTTTCTGTTTACCAGCGCAAACTGATTATTCATATCTACACCTGCACAAAATACCTGTATGCAATCTAACTCCGCATATCCTGTACCAGTCTGGAATTTGATTGAATTCACCCCTTCATTCAGTTGACAGGTAAAACTCGACCATTGATATCTCCCCCATTTCACCGTTGGTTCATAAGATAGTGAAAATGTTCTTTCATTATTAACCGTAACATTATGGGAAGCGTTCGTCCCGGTTCCATTTGAATATCGAACATTAACCGTATACAGTCCTGCCTTAGGAACTACGATCTTATCAAATTCCACACTACTGTCAGAATAATTGATATATCCAACTTTCTTCCCGCCGGATGCATCTATATAACTATCCACTTCTACATTGGTCAACTGTGCATTTTCTGCTTCAAAAGCAGCTGCTGTCAACGGGATGGAACCAACACGCACTTCATTCCGCCCGGTTGAAAGATTCTCTACATTTGCAGCCTGATATAATACTGTACCGTCAATATTGGTATCAATACTGCAGCTAAATCCACTTAATAGGTTTTCGGTATTTGGCCCATCAAAGGTCACTGCCATAGGCATGCGTTCCCAGGTTCCTTCTCCATAATTATAATTTACAAAGAAATTCTGCCCGCCCTTTATCAAGCCATTTTTGTCTACCTGCCATTTAGGTACTACTACTACCATCCCGTTAGGCCCGCCAGCATTGATCCATTTTACAAATGGAGCTGAGCCACATCCAGTTCCATCTTCCAGTAAAATCGGTTTTCCTAAATCTACCGGGTTCCAGTTAATTCCATCATCAGAAATCTTGTAATAACATATTGCGGTATTTACCTCTAATGAAGGCTTATTTACCACCTCATATACCGCCATATACTTACCATTTCCCATTCTGGTTACAGTTACCATGCCAGGCCGATCATTGCGATTGGGAACAGCAACCACGTTTGTAACTTTTCCCCAGTTTATTCCATCTGTACTGGATTTGTAAACCAGCGCCTGCAGGACACCATTTGCCTTTTGACGTTCATCAGAATAATAACATGCCAGATTACCATTTCCATCAATATCTAAATATGGCTCCCAGACCGCGGAAGTTGTCGAAGTAGGCAAATTATCATAATCTGTTGGCCCTCCACTATCGACCACACTGATCGGTGTAAATGATTGTCCAACATCCGTACTCTTAAATAAGGTTATCTGGGTAGATGACCAGTCATCCGGGATCAATAATCCTGCTACTAAAATCGTTCCTTCACGTAATCCTCCTACATCCTGCGGCAGCTCAAAGATGCAGGGATTCATCTTATGCGTTGTGCCATAGACATGATCCCTGATGTCAGTTACATGCTGCCATGTCTCCCCATCATCTGTACTTTTATACACAGGCCACACCCCCTGGCCGTCTACAACAATTTGCTGGTCAAATACACATAACAACGTACCATTATTCGCACCATTATGTTTAAGTGTGATCATTCTCACATAAGTCACGCCGGAATCATCATAAGTTGTACCCGGATCCGGAGAAAATACTAACGTTCCATTCCCTGTCGTTGACGCTGCCGATACAGGCAAGTTCATTTTTCCAAAAATAATTCCTATAACAAATATCATACAGCACAGTCTAAGCACCTTTTTCTTATCCATAAATAAACTCCTTCCGTGTTCCCAACTGCTCTCCCTTATCTGCTCCCAAAACGCAGGACATTCCATGAATGTTTCTTCAAAGTTACAGAAACTTTCCCGTTCACTGGATCCGGAAGGTTTTTGTCTTGTGGCACAATATGAAACTCGTCTTCAAAAGTATTCTTCGCGTATGGGTCATCATCATAAAGTTCCCTCCATCCAGCAGAGAAAAGTTCTCCAAAAGAGCGCAGTTCCAATGTAAGAGACACATCATCTTCCATGTCGCAATTTACGACAAATACCGAAATCTCTCCACTTTCTCCATCATAGGTGCAGGCCGTTACCACACTCTTCTGATATCCGTGATGTTCTGTTTCTTTTACGGGCAGAACCGCTGAAGCCCGCAGTGCTTTGCCTCTTGCATATCGGGCAGCATCCTGAAACGGATAGAAAGTTGTCTGACGGATCGCCCGTCCTCCGGGATCCGTGGTGATCATACCCCCCTCATTTACCAGCAGGGACTGGCAGGCAATCTTTACCCGGTCTGCATTATTAAAGAACGTACACAAAATCCCTCCATAAATCACCGCATCTATTTCCTTGAAACTGGCATATCCGTATTCCTGACTCACGCATCCTGGAATGGCTCCTGTGTCTGTGATCACACCCCACTCATCAAAAGAAATATTTACACTTTTGTCCGAGTGCCTTTTTCCTTTTACATGATCACAAATTCCTGTGATAGTATCCAGATAATTCTGCAGGTCCTTAAAGATAAAAGGAATGTCCGCCTCTGTCTCAGACATCTTATAGGCAAGCTGCTTTTGCGGATTATAATTAAAGTACCTGTGTAAAGACAGATAATCAATGTAATCGTAGCATTCTTCCAGCACAGCCTGATCCCAGACGCCAAAAGGCTTATGACCCTGTTCATTCGTACAACTTCCGCATGCGACTGTCTCCACGGAAGGATCCATCCATTTCACAATCTTGGCCGTCTCCTTACACAGACGGGCATATTCTTCTGCCGTATGCATACAGATCTGCCATTCACCGTCCATTTCATTGCCCAGACACCATAACTTGAAATCATGGGGTTCTTCCACACCATGTTCTCTACGCTTGTCACTCCAGTAAGTCCCGCCCGGTACATTACAGTATTCCACCAGCTCTCCGGCTTCCCTGGGCGTACCTGTTCCCAGATTCACAGCCATCATCATATCCACATTCATTTCTTTCAACAAAGCCGCAAATTCATTTGTCCCCACTTCATTTGTTTCTGTCACGTTCCATGCAAGATCTTTCCTGCATGGGCGTTCTTCTCTGGGTCCCACACCGTCCTTCCAGTTATAACCGGACACAAAATTACCGCCGGGATAACGAATGCCCGTTACCCCCAATTCCCTGATCATATCTTTCACATCCTGCCGGAATCCGTTCTTATCCGCCGTCTCATGTCCCGGCTCATAAATACCGCCATATAGACAACGCCCCAGATGCTCCACAAAAGAACCAAATAACCGTTTGTCCACTTCCCCAATTTCAAAATCTTTATCGTAAATAACTTTTGCCTCTTTCATGTTCCTGTAACCGCCTCCTGTTTTTTCTTTTATTTTTATAAGATCATCCTGTCTGACGTCAGCCCTTTAACCCGCTGGTAGCCTGACCTTCCACGAAATACTTCTGCCCGAAGATATATAAGATCAACATAGGGATAAGAGAAATAAATGCACCGGCAAAAGCCGCACCATATTCAATGGTTCTGGCACCTACAAACATGGCAAGTCCGTTCGCCAACGTCCTCATCTTTGAAGAGCTTGTCATGATCAGAGGCCACAATAAATCATTCCAGTTGCCATTGATACTCAAAATAATCATCGTCACCAGTGCCGGCTTTATGAGCGGAAGCATGATCCTTGAATAGATTCCAAACTCATTCAGGCCATCAATACGCGCCGCTTCCTCCAGCTCCCTGGGCAATCCGGCAAACGCGGATCTCATCATAAAAATCCAGTATGCAGATGCGATCTTCGGCACAATAAGCCCCCAATAATTGTCATACATACCCAATAAATGTATTTCAATAAATTCCGGTATCATGATCACTTGAAAAGGAATCATCATAGTCGCCAAAAAAATCACAAAGATTATATTCTTTCCTTTAAACTCATATCTGGCAAAAGCATACCCTGCCAGCGAGTTCACAAGCAATGACGGAATCGTTGTCCCAAAGGAAAAAATAATGGAGTTTTTTATATACTGGATGATATCAATGCGCTGCATACACTTCGTAAAATTCTTCAACGAAAATTCATGCGGAAAGAACGTGGGTGGGTAAGATATAATTTCATTATCCGGCTTAAATGCTCCAAAAAGAATCCACACAATAGGAATCAGCATCACCAGAGCCAGAGAAATGAACAATATAAGAATCGGAATACGGATTAATCTGCTTTTTATCTTTCCTGATCTCATTCTGCTTCCTCCCCTAATCTTCTGTCTTCGACATTACATAATACTGGATCAATGTTATGATCATAATGAATAAAAACAAAAATTCTGACATTGCTGTAGCGTATCCCATACGGCTTCCGGAATCAAACGCCTTGGTATAAACGTAAGCCACCAATGTTTCCGTCGTGAAGTTCGGACCACCGTCCGTCAGTGTATAAATAAGGTCAAACACCTGCAAAGAACCTATTATTCTGGTCATAAGCAGGAACCAGAAAGAAGGCATAATAGAAGGCATTGTAATGGAAAAAAACTGTCTGATCCTGCCTGCGCCATCAATCTGCGCCGCCTCGTAATAATCGGACGGAATATTCTGCATCGCAGAAATCAGAATGATCGTGGAAATACCAAATGTCCTCCATACAGACACTGCGATTACCACTCCCAATGTCAACCCGGGCGTATTCAAAAAATTTACCTTACCAAACCCGAGTAATTTTATCCAGTAAGTAACCAGGCCAACATTGGAATGCAGGATGATCTGGAACATGATACCAATCGCCGTAGCACTGCAGATAATAGGAAGGAAATAAATGCTGCGGAACAGCTTGTTGGTAAATGTATTTTTGGTCAGGAGCGCTGACATCACAAGACCTATGACCATCTGAATCGGTACTTCAACGGCCGTAAACAGAACCGTCACTTTGATACTGTTTATAAAACGCATATCAGTAAGCGCTTCCCTGTAATTTGCCATTCCTACAAACGTGGCGTTATCAAAAGATATTACCATATTTAATGTGCTGATATAAAACGATGCAAACAAGGGGATAACATTAAAGACCAACAGCAGCAGAGCCGCCGGAAGGATAAACAGGTAAGCCGCGTGCTGTGGTTTATTCCAATAGGAACGAATGCCATGAGACTTATTCACTTCTATCTCCTCCTTCATTTTAAAATAGAGCGTTTACAACCACGTGTTACGAAGCCTCTTTTGAAAAAGGAGAACCGGAAAACAATACACCGGTCCTCCCATAAACGCTCAGCCGATCATTCTTTGAAACTATTCTGCAAGGGCATCTTCTCCTTCATAAGTTTTAACAAGCGTTTCTGCCTCTGCCTGTGCGGTAGCGAGCGCCTCATCAACAGGTGTATCATACACAACTGCCTGCGTCAGATTACCCATAACAGCAATGGTTTCCGCCCATCCCTTAAAATCCGGATCCGTCGTGATCCACAGGGAATCCTTGCTGTCATCATCTAATGCAAGGGCATTCAACCTTTCGTTATTCTTGTATGCTTCAGTTTCAGCAAGGGGAATATATGCTGTCGGAAATCCGATCTTTAAAGACCACGCGCCTGCCCCGGTATCTTCCAGTGCGGTTCCTTCATTGCCTGTATACCACCACTCCATAAATCTTTCACATGCAAGTTTCTCCGCATCCGAAGCACTGGTCGTCACAAAAAATCCTGCCACATCACCTTTCGGCTCACTTCCAAAAATCTTGCACATACCGAAGTTTATGCCGGCCTCGTCCGCTCCTGCTGCAAGCCAGGGGCCATTTACCATAATACCGATCTGCCCGGCTTTAAACATAGAATCAATCTCATTTTCTACCGGATTGTCTTCATTATTGTAGATTTCCTTCATCCAGGACAAGTATTTTTTATACCCGTCGTTATCTGCAATGTTCACTGACCATTTACCGTCACCAGCCTTGGTAACAGCCCAGCCGCCTTCCTGTTCCATCAGACACATTTCCTGATTGCCATAAGACATAAATAAGCCGGAACCATATGTATTTGTATCAGGGTCTGTGATCATTGAAGCATACTCGGCCCATTCTTCAAAATTTTGCGGTGGCGTTTCCGGGTCAAGACCTGCTTTCTCGAACAGATCCTTATTCCAGTACATATAATACAACGAATTCTGGAAAGGAAGGGCATAAAGAACACCATCCGTCTTACACACTTCGATCGCATTTGCGTTGAAGTCTGTTTCTGACAAGCCGGTATTTTCCCAGATATCATCAATCGGGAGAAGATATTCCCCATAACGGAACCGATCACCTGTTCCGGACAGGATCAAAGGTGCGCAGTCACCTGTCGGAAGCGTTGTTGCCAGCTTTTCAGAGAATTCAGAACTGATATCCATGTTAATGGTGATCCCCCATTGATTCGTTTCATTAAATTCGTTTACTTTCGCAACAAGAGTATCTCCATCCGAACCGGTCCATGAGTTCCAGAACTCAATCGTAACTGGCTCAGCGGCTTCTCCACCTGATGCCTCGCTGTCATCTCCCGCTGCATCTGAACCGCCCGCATCGGTGTCTGAGCTGCCTGCATCTGCGCTGCTGGAACCGGAAGCGCTGATGCTGCCGGAATTGCCACATGCAGTAAGCATTCCAACGGTCATGGTAAGGGTTAAAAATAATACAAGTTTCTTCTTCATACTTCTCTCCTTCCTCGGTTTTACCACTGTTTCACTTATCCAAAAGCCTTTCCGTACACCTTCCAACAAACCTTATATTTATTTTGCGGACTCGTGTACGCATTTAGAGTAAAAATAAAAGCTCTCTTTTTAACAAGCCTTATATTCCCGTTTACTTTTATTAAATTTGTTTTGCGGTTACGTGTACGCTTTTGAATTGACTTAAGTATACTCCCCTTCATATCCTATGTCAATACTTAACTTCATAGAAATTGGAGTTTTTGATCATTTATACGTCTCTTTCTCATAAATACATGTGCATTTTGCCATCATATATATACCATCCATGCACTGCCCCTTTTCATTTCACAATCTCGCCTTTTATAATTATATATTTTTCGTCATTATGCCATCCTCAGCTCTTCCAACAGTCATAGAGTCTGCCCTTCCAATATATTATGCGGAATGACAATTCTTTGCCCTGCTTCTTCGCCGCGTATCATTTTTATCATTAAATCTCCTGCTGACAATCCTGTTTTTTCAACATGATTATCCAGACAGGTTATCCTTGGAAACAAATTCTCGTAGGCACTGACCTCATCAAAAGTCATGATCCCATAATCTTTCGGTGCATTATATCCGTGCTTTTTCAAAAATCCCATTACCTGTATCGCATATACTGCCCCCGAACACAAAAGTCCGGGTCTGGTCATATCTGAACAGCTGATAAAGTCCAGCACCTGCTTCAGATAAGCCGTGCTCTCCCGCTCCATAAGCACCTCATACTCACAGTTCCGGCTCTTCATGGCGGCAGTGAATCCTGCCAGCCGTCTGTGATGTCCCATATTAAGAATGCCATCCGAATCATACATGGGAGGCGCTACAAATGCCACTCTTCTGTATCCCCTTCCCCATATATACTCAGCTGCTTCTTTTCCTGCTGCCAGCTCATCTATTCCTACTGCCGGACAGTTTTCAAACTCATCAATTCCCAAAATACAGTAAGGCACCTTTACTTTACTCATCATGTTGTAAAAAGGTTCCCCTTTATTGACAGGACTTAAGATCAATCCGTCTACCCGATGGCCCGAAAGCATGCTTACGAGCTTTTTCTCCATCTCTTTATCATCCCTGTGTATCGTAATGTTCAGGATATAATTGTCCTCCAGCACTCTCTCTGCGATCGCATTCACCATCTTTGGATAGTACTGGTTTTTTAAATCCACTATGATAACACCGATCATCATGCTTTTTCCTGAAACCAGTGACCGTGCGACCAGATCTGGTTCATATCCCAACTGCTTTGCAGTATCTAAAATCCGCCTTTTTGTCTCTTCCTTAATTCTCCCGGTTCCTTGAAGTGCTCTGTTTACTGTAGTGCGTGATACCCCGCATATTTCCGCCAAATCCTTCGTAGTAATCCCCACAGAATACCCCTTTCCACAAAATATCTTGTATTCCCTTCCTCAGATCTCAGTAACAGTATACTATATGCCCTGCACAGCCGCAATCGCTATCTTCATCATCGCTCCGGCCGGTTTTGCCCATGAATGCTATCGTCTCTTCATTCTGCACTGCAGTCTCTAAGACTGTCCCCTGCCAGATCCCTGATCACCTCACCGGCCAGGATCAGACCCGCCACCGACGGCACGAAAGCCACGCTGCCCGGCACCGCCCTTCTCATGCTGCTTCGTTTCTCCTCCGCCATGATTTCTTGCTCCTGCGGCATCAACGGCTCTTCCTCCGAATATACTACCTTCAAATGTTCCACATTCCGCTTTTTCAGCTCCCTGCGCATCACTCTTGCCAGTGGGCAGACCTTCGTCGCATAGATATCCGCTACCCGAAACGCACTGGCGTCCAGTTTATTCCCCGCCCCCATGCTGCTTATGACCGGCACCTGCATCTCCTGTGCCCGCAGGATCAGCTCAATCTTCGCCGTCACGGTATCCACCGCATCCACCACATAATCATACTCCGCAAAGGGGAACTGCGCCGCATTTTCCGGCAGGAAGAAGCACCGGTGCTCCCGTACCCGGGCCGCCGGATTGATCTCGAGGATCCTCTCCCGCATGACTTCCGTCTTATATCGGCCCAGCGTCTTATGGGTAGCAATGATCTGGCGGTTTAGATTCGTCAGACATACCCTGTCATCGTCGATCAGGTCAAGCGCACCCACGCCGCTGCGGGCCAGCGCCTCACACACATAACCGCCCACACCGCCGATTCCGAACACCGCCACCCTTGCACGGGCCAGCCGTTCCATTGCCTCATCGCCCAGCAAAATCTCCGTCCTTGCAAACTGTTCTGTCATATACACACTCTCTCCTGCTTCGATTTATTTGCTTTCCAATATACTCTCTTTCCTCCTGTTTCGCAATCCGTTCCAGCCGGCAGTCCGGCCATTCTCTCCTCTGTAATCCATCCTCCCCTGGCCGCCTGATCATCACTGCAGCCTATACCGGTTCCGCCCAATCACCCCACTTTTCCACCGCCTCAAATTAGCATTGATTTTTTCCCGATATCGCCTATAATATATAGTAATTGGCATAACAAATTGTTAAATGAGCCTCTATCAAATTTAAAATTTTATGGCAAAAGGAGTCTGATCAATGGAAATCACAAAGGATATTCGATACGCAGGTGTAAACGACCACGAAATAGACCTTTTCGAGGGTCAGTACAAAGTAGAAAACGGCATGGCATACAATTCCTATGTCATCATGGACGAAAAGATTGCCGTTATGGACACAGTGGACGCTTCTTTTTACGAGGAATGGATGCAGAATATAAGGCAGATCCTTGGTTCCCGCACACCGGATTATCTCGTTGTACAGCATATGGAACCGGATCATTCCGCCAATATCAGCGCTTTTCTGGAGACTTTTCCGGATACGGTCATCGTCTCTTCCGCGCCGGCCTTCAATATTATGAAGCAGTTCTTCGGCACCGATTATGCCGACAGACGGCAGATCGTCAAGGAAGGCGATACCCTGTCTCTGGGCGTACATACACTGCAGTTCATCGGCGCGCCGATGGTGCACTGGCCGGAAGTCATCGTGACTTACGACCAGCAGGATAAGGTGCTTTTCTCCGCAGACGGCTTCGGCAAGTTCGGCGCGCTGGACGTGGAGGAAGACTGGGCCTGCGAAGCCCGCCGCTACTATTTCGGCATTGTGGGCAAATTCGGCATGCAGGTTCAGAACCTGTTAAAGAAGGCCGCAGTTCTGGATATTCAGGCCATTTGCCCGCTGCACGGACCTGTCCTGAAAGAAAATCTTGAATATTATGTAAACCTGTACCAGACCTGGTCTTCTTACGACGCGGAATCCGAGGGTATCATGATCGCTTACACCTCCGTCTACGGCAACACGAAAGCCGCGGCGCAGCTGCTCGCCGACAAACTGACCGAGAAGGGTTGTCCCAAGGTAGTAATGGCCGATCTGGCGCGTGAGGATATGGCTGAATGTATGGAAGATGCCTTCCGCTATGGCAAGCTGGTTCTGGCCACCACCACTTACAATACGGATATGTTCCCTTATATGCGGGAATTCATCCATGAACTGATCGGACACAATTACCAGAAACGCACGGTGGCGCTGATGGAGAACGGTTCCTGGGCGCCTCTCGCTGCCAAAGCCATGCGTGCAAAGCTGGAAACCTGCAGGGACATTACCTTTGCGGAGCATACCGTACAGATCCGCTCTGCCCTGAACGAGGACAGCATCGCCCAGATCGAGGCACTGGCTGAGGAACTGTGCAGTTAATCAACAGTCAATTGCATCAAAAAGATGCAGGAAAGCCTGACCTGTACCGGTCTTCTTCCTGCATCTTTTTTAACGAAAGGATCTGCATCATGATTTTCCAGCTAAAATACTGCTGCGCACTACGCTATGCATCCACACCCAGCCTGCGCAGTTCTTCGATCGCCTGCTCCCGATCCCGGAAATGGATCGTATGGATGCCGAACTTCTCTGCACCAGTCAGGTTCACCACCGTGTCATCCATAAAGACACACTCCTCCGGCACCAGATCATAACGGTCGATCAACATCTGATAAATCTCCGGCATCGGCTTAACGACCTTCTCCCGATAGGACAGAATACCGCCGTCCGTATAAGGAATAAAATCCAGCGCATGGGCGCAGTCCGTCTCCGCCTTATTCGAGAAATTGGATAAATATAACACCCGATATCCTTTACTCTTGAGTTCCTGAATCCACGGGATCGCATAGTCAAGCCGCTTTATCATGGTGCTCACATTCTGCAGCACCTTCCAGATATCCTCCTCGATCTCCGGATCCGCTTTCACGAATGCCTGCACGATCTCTTCCTCACTCATGGCGCCTCTGTCGAATTCATTCCAGTCCGGATTCTTCACCGTAGCCTTCGCGATCCGCTCCACCATCTGTTCATCATATCCAAAACTCTCATAATGCTCTTTCCAGGTAAACCCGGCAAGCACATTGCCGATATCGAATATAATCGTCGTAATCATTTTCTCTCTCCTGTCGTACCAATTAATAACACCTTCTATCAAACTCATGAAAGCAGCAATTCCAGCATGTTCCCTGCCGCCACCGTCAGCGGGTTCTTCGGATTTGTCACCACGCAGAAATGCCGGCCGGGGATCTTCCTGTTAAACCGCAGCTCAAACAGCCGCCCGTCCTCCAGATACTCTCCCGCAAAATCCCTGACCACACAGCCGATCCCGAGACTGCGCAGGGCAAACTGCACGATCATGTCGCTGGTGGCCAGTTCAAATTCCGGCCGGATCACCACATGATTTTCTGATAAAAAGGCATCCATATAACTTCTGGTGCTGGTGTCGCCTTCCAGACAGATCAGCGGCATTTTCTCCAGCTCCTGCAGATCCAGCATCCGGTTCTTGTACTGTATAAACCGCCGGCCTGCCACGAACACATCTTCAATCTCCCGCACCGTCTTCACGCACAGATCGTCCCGCTTCTCAAAAGGGGTGCTGACCACACCGAAATCAATCTTGTTGTCCCGCAGATTTGCCAGTGTCTCCGGCGTGGGCGCATTGCTGACCGCCACCTTGATTTCCGGATACTTCTCATGAAAACGCTCAAGATAGGGAAGCAGATAGAACCGCAGCGTCATGTCACTGGCGCCGATATGGATCTCTCCCAGCTCCAGCTCCAGCATCTGCCTCAGCTTCTGCTCTCCCGAAAGGATCTGCTCATATCCCCTGGCCACATAGCCGTAGAGCAGCTCTCCCTCTGCCGTAAGGCGCACGCCTCTGGAGGCCCTTGCAAGAAGCCGGACCCCCAGAGTCCCCTCCAGCTGCTTTAACGACTGACTGACCGCAGGCTGTGAAATGTTCAGTTCCCTGGCCGCCACGGTCAGACTGCCGGCTCTGGCTGCATGGTAGAACACTTTATAGTATTCCAGATTGTTCAGTATCGTACTCACTGTCAGGTTCTCGCCAGCCCGTCTACGTGAAGTACCTCGCCCGTAATATAGGAAGCACGCTCCGATGCCAGGAATACGAAGGCATTGGCAATATCCTCAGGCTGCCCCATACGCCGCAGCGGAACCTGGGCGATCATGGGTTCGATCACTTCTTTCGGCACGGCACGCATCATGTCCGTATATGTGATACCGGGCGCTACCGCGTTTACGCGCACCCCCTTCGGCCCCAGTTCTCTGGCCAGAGACAGGGTGAATCCGTTGACTGCAAATTTCGAGGTCGGATAGGCGATTCCCGCCGGCTGTCCGTAAATACTCACCATGGAAGAGGTATTGAGGATCACGCCGCTCCCCGCCGCCACCATATGTTCGCTGGCAGCCTTGGAACAGTTGAATACGCCCTTCACGTTCAGGTCCATCACCTTCTCAAACTTTTCTTCCGTATAATCCGCAAAAGGCGTGCTCTCCGAGACACCTGCATTGTTGACAAGAATATCGATCCTGCCGTATTTCTCCACGACAGCGTCAAACGCCTCCTTTACCGCACTGTAATCCGACAGGTCAGGCCAGATCCCTTCCACGGCCGCATCCGCATATGCTTCCTTTAACTTATCCACCGCCGTCTGCGCGGTCTCCTGCCGGCTCGCACACAATACGACTCTGGCGCCCTCTTTGATAAAGGCTTCCACTGTCGCATAGCCGATTCCTCTGCTGCCGCCCGTTACGATCGCAATTTTATTCTCCAGTAACATTCGTTCACCCTCCTTAATGTCTTTGCCTTAACGCTGCCTATAGTATAGCATAAAATTCCATCCGCAGCACATTAAGTATGAGATTTATTTTTTCCTGTAGATGATATCGGAGCGGCCCGGGCCATTGGAGACCATGGTGATCGGATAGCCGATCTGCTCCTCGATAAACTCCACATAGCGGCGGCAGTTTTCCGGCAGGTCCTCATAGTTGCGGATGCCTCTGATATCGCATTTCCAGCCGGGCAGCTTCTTCAACACCGGCTTTGCCCGCTCCAGCTTACAGGTAACCGGAAAGTCTGTGGTCACCTCGCCGTCGATCTCGTAACCCACACAGACCGGTATCTCCTCCAGATATCCCAGCACATCCAGCACCGTAAAGGCCACATCCGTGGTGCCCTGCAGACGGCAGCCGTATTTGGAGGCCACACAGTCAAACCAGCCCATACGCCGGGGCCGTCCCGTCGTCGCCCCGTACTCGCCGCCGTCTCCGCCGCGTCTGCGCAGCTCATCCGCCTCATCCCCGAAGATTTCCGACACGAAGGCGCCTGCCCCCACCGCCGAAGAATACGCCTTGCACACCGTGACGATCTCCTTGATCGCATGAGGCGGCAGCCCCGCACCGATGGCGCCGAAAGCCGCCAGTGTGGAGGAAGACGTCACCATTGGATAGATACCGTGGTCGGGATCCTTCAACGTACCCAGCTGCCCTTCCAGCAGCACGGTCTTCCCCTCCTTCAGGGCCCGGTCCAGATAAGCGGACACATCGCACACATAGGACGCTATCATCTCCCTGTACCCGTGCAGCGTGTCAAGCAGCTCCTGCGGCCTGATCAGCGGTTTATGGTACAGGTGCTCCAGAATGACATTCTTCATCTCGCAGACACGGTTCACCTTTTCCTGTAAAAGAGCCTCGTCAAAAAGCTCACTCACCTGAAAACCGATCTTCGCATATTTGTCCGAATAAAAAGGAGCGATCCCGGATTTCGTGGAACCGAACGACTTACCTCCCAGCCGTTCTTCCTCATACTGGTCGAACAGGATATGATACGGCATCACCATCTGACACCGGTCGGATACCAGGATCTTCGGCATCGGTACATTTCTCTCCGTGATCGACCGGATCTCGTCTGTCAGGATCGGTATGTTAAGCGCCACGCCGTTGCCGATCACACTCGTCGTATGGCTGTAGAAAACACCCGACGGCAGCGTGTGCAGGGCAAACTTTCCATAGTCGTTCACGATCGTGTGCCCCGCATTCGCGCCGCCCTGAAAGCGGACGATGATATCCGCCTTCTCCGCCAGCATATCCGTGATCTTGCCCTTGCCTTCATCTCCCCAGTTGGCTCCTACGACTGCCTTTACCATTGTAATTCCTCCTTCTTGCTTCTGATCTGTACTTTTTATAGTTAACGACATAACAAAGACGGGTCGTCAAACCCGTCCGTTGCGTCCTGCCGCAGAACAGTCCGCCGCATGACACAGGTTTACTTTCTGATTATACAGCGCATCTAATCATAAGTAAAATCAACATTAATTATATATATCATAATTTATAGTTATATATTATAGGTAGCATACGTTATAGTCAATGCCGGGATTCCTTATAGTACAGTGCCCTGGTCGCATTCAGCACCGCGATGATCATCACGCCCACATCTGCAAAGATCGCCCACCACATATTGAGTGTGCCCACTGCGCCCAATCCTAAACAGATAAACTTGACCGCCAGCGCAAACACGATATTCTGCTGCACGATGCGGATCGTCTTTCTGGAAATGCCGATGGCTGTCGCGATCTTCTCAGGGTTGTCATCCATCAGCACGATATCTGCGGCCTCGATGGCCGCGTCGGCTCCCAGCGCCCCCATGGCGATGCCCAGATCCGCCCGGGAAAGCACGGGCGCATCATTGATGCCGTCCCCCACAAACGCCAGTTTCTCTTTTCGTCCTTTTTCGGCCAGCAACGCTTCTACTTCCGCCACCTTATCCGCCGGCAAAAGCCCGCTCTTTACCACATCCACACCGATTTCTGCGGCCACGGCATCGGCCACGGCTTTGGCATCCCCGGTCAACATGACTACCTTCTCTACGCCCGCCGCCTTGACGCCCGCAACGGCCGCCTTCGCGTTTGGCTTCACCACATCCGCGATCAGGATATGACCGGCATAGCTGCCGTCCACCGCCACATGTACCTCCGTCCCGATCTGTTCCGGTATCTCATAAGCAATGCGGAGCCGCTCCATCAGCTTCCGGTTGCCTGCCGCCACCTGCCTGCCGTCCACCCGTGCGGTAACGCCGTGACCGCCGATTTCCTCCACATCGCTTATTCGCGCCGCATCCACGGGCCTGCCGTAAGCCTCCCGCAGGCTGCGGCTGATAGGATGATTCGAATAGTGCTCTGCATAGACCGCCGCCTCCAAAAGCGCCTCCCCGGCACCATCCGATGTACTTCCCGAAGCAGGAATAACATGTGTTACCTCAAATACGCCCTTTGTCAGTGTGCCCGTCTTATCGCACACAAGACAGGTGGTCTTTGACAATGCCTCCAGATAGTTGGAGCCTTTGACCAGTATGCCTTTGGCCGAAGCGCCGCCGATCCCGCCGAAGAAACTTAGAGGAATCGAGATCACCAGCGCACAGGGACAGCTGATGACCAGCGTCGTGAGCGCCCGGATGACCCACTGTGACCATCCGGCAGGCTGTCCTGTCAGCAGCTTGACAAGCGGCGGCACGACCGCCAGCGCCAGGGCCCCCAGACAGACGGCCGGCGTATAATATCTGGCAAATCTGGTGATAAAATTCTCGGATCGGGATTTCTTCATGCTGGAGTTCTCCACCAGATCCAGGATCTTCGACACGGTGGATTCCCCGAAAGCCTTCGTCGTCCGGATACGCAATACCCCCGACATGTTCACGCAGCCGCTGATCACCTCGTCCCCCTCTGCCGCTTCTCTCGGCAGGCTTTCACCTGTCAGGGCGCTTGTGTTCAGTGTGGAAGCCCCCTCCACGATCACGCCGTCGATGGGCACCTTCTCTCCCGGCTGTACCGTGATGATCGTCCCCGGCTCCACCTCCTCCGGATCCACCTGCACCAGCACGCCGTCCTGCTCTATATTGGCATAATCCGGACGGATATCCATCAGTGCCGTAATATTCCGGCGGCTCCGACCGACAGCATAGCTCTGGAACAGCTCCCCGATCTGATAGAAAAGCATGACCGCCGTGCCTTCCACATATTCGCCCAGCGCAATGGCCCCTACCGTAGCCACCGCCATAAGGAAATTCTCGTCGAAGACTTCCCCGTGCAGGATCCCCAGAACCGCCTTCCGCAGAATATCGTACCCGATAACAAGATACGGTATGAGGAAAAGCACAAGCCTCACATAAGGATTCTCCGCCGGAAGGAAGCAGAAGACCGCCGTCAGCAGCGCCGCTATGATAATACGGATCAGTACTTTCTTTTGTTTCTTTGTCATGATGACTGCACCTCCCATGGTATGATATGCATTCTTTTTTATAATTTTATTATATGAACATTTAAGCACTTATTTAATCGTTTGTCAAGATAATTTCACAAAAAACCGCCCTGAAATGATCAGGGCAGTTCTTTCACCATGGCGATTGCCTGTTCGATGATATTCTGGAATGTCTCGATCAGCACACCTTTCTTACTGTCGTCAATGTCCATCTTATCAATGATGTCACTGTAAACGCCTGCAGTCCCGGCCAGAGAATTCTGGACGGTCTGTACATAGGCACGGTTTCTCTCCACTGCACTTTCGATCGCTTCCCGCACCTCGGTCGTGCCGGAAACACTTTTCTTCACATCATCGAAATATTTACCGGTCTGTTCTATGCTTTTGATATTACACAGCATCGCCTCATCGGAGGCTTCAATAAACCTGTTCAGCTCATTACTCTGACGCTCCACTTCCACGATATTGGCGTGAATACCTTCGACCATGTCCCGGCTCATCTTCGCGAGATTGCCGACTTCCTCTGCCACTACCGCGAAGCCTCTTCCCTGTTCACCGGCTCTGGCCGCCTCGATGCTTGCATTCAGCGCCAGCAGGTTCGTCTGGTCGGCAACCGCCCGGATCCCTGTCAGACTGTTCCTGATCTTATCCAGTGCATCCTGCAGCATCTCAAAGGTTTGGGACATATTTCTAAAGTTTTCCTGCAGGGCATTGGAATCCTGTTTCAGTTGTTCCATCTGCCGCTGTGCTTCTGAGACGGATCCATCAATCTCCGCCTCTACATCATTAAAATGATCTGCCGCCGTCGTGATATCCTGAAATCCCTCGTCCAGCGCGCTCACCTCGCCCTGCGGCCCCACCATATCTTCTTTCAGCTCCGAGAGACGCTCCGTCGCATACCGCATCTTCTGTGTCGTCAGAAAGACATCCTCCGCCAGTTCATTCACGACCCTGTATGCACTTGACAATGCATAATCCACCGGATGCTTATCAAAATCCATCTTCTTCTCCGCCGTCACAGCGGACGCGGAACCGTTTTCCTTGTCTTTATTCCCAGCGTTTTCAAATAATTTAAACACGTCTTCCTCTTCCTCCCCTACTCAAATGCCAGACAGCACATTGTCTGATTCACAAACTGTGTATTATAATGTTCACCGACACCGACCATGCCTGCATGTGAAAAGCTGCGGCACATCTCCGAAAGATAGCTGTCCCAGTAATTCTCGTCGTTAAACATGATATACCGGAACAGACAGTTGACGGACAGCACTGCCGAGGCGCCGCCGAGGTCGCTCTTGATCCTCGAGATCGTATCCTGCACCACCTCACGATAGTCGCCCATACTCAGTATCGTAAGAAAGTCCATCCTGTTTGCAGGGCGGAAGGTGGTAATGCTTCCATCTGATTCAACGCCTTTGATCGAGACGATATATGTATCATTATTACACACATGTCCAAACGGGTTCTTGAAAGTCTGCGTCGTGATCTTATCCCTGCCGATGCCCAGCTCGGAAGTGTACACCTTCTCGGCGGACGTGTTCTCCAGCGTGCGGATCTTATATTTCTTCGGATCTGCCTCCGTCACCATGAACTGTTTGGCATTCTCCTCCGGATGTACGTAGATGTTTTCTTTATATGATTTTATCTTTCCTCTGAGATTCCTGAAGATGAAAAAGGCGCATGCATCCTTGTATACCCTGCCGTTGCAGGCAACCATCGCCGAATTGCTTGTACCGCCCGCAAGATCATAGCCAAGACGGCACAGATAATCGGACAGTGTTGTAACGGCGCGCACATCCGCGCCGGCCGAACAGATATCGAAACATGCCGTATTGCCCCGTTCGCCTCCTACTGCCCTCACGGCATTCTCCAGCCGTCTGATATATTTGATCGGCATGACAGATGCCTCTTCCAGAACGTCCGCCACAACCTTAATGTTTTCTTTCATCGCGATGACCGTGATGCCTGCGTCAAAAAACTGTCTGTCAATATAGGCCTGCCCGACACCTCCGATGGATGCCACACCGGGAAAAGTCTTCTCGATCTCACTGGCCGCACGCTCAAGCATATCCTCTTTCGCAACAGAAAAAAACAGGGCCGCAGGCTCTGTAATAGTTCTCAATGCTTCTGACACATCGCCTTTCTTACTGCTGCCGTATGCAAACTTCATATCAGTTTCCTCCATTCTCTCTATCCGCTTTATCATTTCTATCCAAAAATACCTTTGACGATCAAATCTTTATAATCATACCATATAAGAAGTCCATTTCCTACTGTTTTTTCACAAAAATAATTATAGTAAACAAAATTCCTAATGTCGTTTACTTAGAAATGCAACAGGTTCAGCAAGGGACTTCGCGTCTGCAGCTAAGTTCCCTGCTGAACCTGTAAGTCCGGCCAGAGGATCTGCCCCTCGCCGCAGACACGCAAAAACACCGCTATACCGGAATCTTAAGCACCTGTCCGATCTGCAGCATATCGCTTGTAAGCCCGTTTAACCGCCTGATGGCGTCCACCGTCGTGCCGTACCGGTTCGCCAGAAGCCACAACGTATCCCCGGAGCGCACCGTGTAGGTGATATACTGCTGCGTCTGCGAAACCGGGATCTTAAGCACCTGCCCGATCTGCAGCATATCGCCTGTAAGCCCGTTCAGCTGTCTGATGGCGTCCACCGTCGTACCGTACCGGTTCGCCAGAAGCCACAGCGTATCCCCGGAACGCACCGTGTAGGTGATCACATTTCCCGGGTCGGGCGACGGGGACGGCGAAGGTCCGGGCTGCGGAACATTCTGGTTGATACCCTGCCAGGTTTCATACAGGGCATTCCAGGTCGCGCGCCCCACTATCCCGTCCGGCACCAGCCCCATTCTCTGCTGGAAGGCAACCACCGCCTGCTTCGTACCGCTGCCGAATACTCCGTCCTGTGCGGGCGCCGGAATGCCCGGATAATATTCGGAGATGACATTCAAAAGATACTGCAGCGTGACCACATCCTGCCCGGCGGAACCCTGCCTGAGCACGGCAGAGGGCGGGACCGTGCCGATCCCCAGCGTATTGCCCTCACTGTCCAGCTCTGCCAGCCTCGCCACCGCCGTATAGAGGCTGGAAATCTTGTACCAGGTGGACTTCCCCACGATACCGTCGCTGGCCAGATTAAAGACACTCTGGAATTTCGTAACGGCCGCCCTGGTGCTCTCACCGAAGGTGCCCGGCGCATCGGTGATCACCGGAATGGCCGGATAATTCCTTCGGATCCTGCCCAGATAGGTTTGTATCGTCTGCACATCCAGCCCCGAGCTGCCCACCCGCAGCGGCGTCCCCGGATATGAGGAGAGCATATTCGTCATGATATTCGTCTCCGCGATCTCAATATCGTCCGGATAATAGGTACGCAGGATCGCCAGCGGCGTCTTCCCCTGCTCCGCCAGCGTCACCGTTCCCCACTGGGATAAGCCCTGACAGGTAGCGGTGGTGCCGTTGCAGAAGGAAGTAAAGTACGGCGCGCTCTGTCCTTTTCTGCGGACATATTCATTGAAGATCTCATCCACGATCCGGCTGATGGAGCCATAGATCGGCCTGCCGTATACAAAAGCCTGATCATAGGCCGTACTGTTGGTGATGTCAAAGGAATACCCCTTGCTCCTGTACCACTCCGTGTAAACCCTGTTAAGGGCAAAGGTGATGATCGCGTAGATGTTGGCTCTGAGCGCCGCCTCCGGCCACGTCGGATAGATCTCACTGCTGGCCACATTCTTGACATAATCGGGAAAGGTAACCTGCACATTGGACGCCGAAGAAGCCGGCGTGCCCAGATGGACCGTGATCGGGTTCGGAATCACCACCTGCCGCAGCACATACGACGAATCTTCCGGTGCCGGCCCTTCCTGTCTGCGCTCTCCCGACATGCTGACCGCAGGCGCTCCGACCGCAATCTGCGTCTGCACCTGCCGGCCCTGCCCCGCCTGCATCGGTACGAGCGTCACCGGCAGCACCGCCTCCTCCCCGTCATAGATCGGGATATCCGCTACGTAAACGGAATCAAACCCTTCCGCCTGCGCAAGCACATTGTAGCTGACAAAAGGTGTGCCCGTAAAATCCTCATTCAGGGAAAACCTCTTGTCCACCGTTTCAAGAGGCACCCGTCTCGTCTCCCCGTTCTCGTCCGTCCGCAGCTCATAGACATGGTTCTGCTCATCATCCAGCACGGTGACAAGCACGCCCGCAAGCGGCACCGCGTCGTGGGCAGTCCTCGTCTGCATCGTTAAATAGCCGATAGCCATAACTCTTCATTCTCCTTTTCGCATAAGCAATGCGCAGATACGGCTGCACATTCTTTCATATGCTATAGAGTATGATAAGATATGGCTATCAGTTACAACATAAGACTATTAAAATACAAAGCACCGCGTTTAATTCACAACGCCGTCGTCCGTTCTCGTCCACACGATGTTCTGGCTGATCATCTGGTCGATATCCATGCCGATGATCTCCGATGCCCTTGCCTTGACGATTCCTTCATTGGCCGTCCCCAGATTCTTGTAGATCTCATATGCCGGCTTCCTGTTACCGCTCAGGTCATATAATCCCAGAGCCAGATTGCTTTCCATCTCGTGCGCATCGTCGGTCTGCCGGAACAACATAAACGCATCCACATCCGGCAGAGAAGCCGCCTTCAAATACCCGTAGGCAATGGATGCCTCCTGCGCCTCGTCGCCAAAACTTGATGTATAACCGATCTCCGCCAGGGAAATACTGCGCACCTGCCCCTCCGGATTCAGAAACTGTGTCCTGTGCATATAGTCGATCAACAGGTCGATATTCTGCATCGTGATATAGGGCGTTGACAGATCCCTGCCCACCCACACTGCAGGGCCGTTCCAGGCGTAAGGATCATACAGCGGGGAATTGTAGGGATGATAGGAAAGTCCCCAGTCGATATTGCCCTCTCTGTTGATATAGTAGTTAAACTGATCCAGATAATCTCTGGCCAGGAAACTGCCCGGATTGGATTTCCTGTTCCACTCCTGGTCAATGGAATTGTAGACATTCACATTGGCATTGGCGCTCTTTAATTCATTGTAGAGAAGCCGGAATGCCTTCACATAGATATTCACATTAAAATCCAGCGAATCAGAGCTGGTATACCACCAGGAAGTCCTGGCATTGACTTCATTGCCCACGATCCAGTTGTCCACCTGCCCATGGCCGGCCTGACCGGAATAGCGCTGTCCTAAAAACGCGCCGATCGCTTTGATATGGTTGGTTCCCGCAGCATCCTCCACGTTCAGCGCATAGCCGGGACAGTCCCCGCCTGCTGCCATCGGATGGATCAGATCCTGCGTATAAGGACTTTTCCCACCGTTTAAAAGAACCATCGTCACCTGCATACCGTAGACATTCAGGCTTCTGATCATGGAGTCAAACTTGCCCACCATGCTGCCGTCAAAATACCAGGTCTGTCCGTTATAGTCAAAAGGAATCGCGCCCGGAACGGATGCGTCGGCGCAGATATCGTCCACATACATGTTATAGACGATCTGTTTGACACCCAGCTCCTGCAGCTCCTCTTTGGATGCCTTCGTCAGATCCAGCAGGAGTCCCTTGATACCGGCATCCATCCTCGCAGAAGTGAAAGCGGCGATTGCCTCCGGATTGGTAATATAATGCTCATCGCTGACCTGCACCATCTGCCCGCCCTGCTTCACGGCAATCAGAAACTTCCGGCTCAGATTGGACTGCTCGGTATTGTACTGCAGCGGAAAACTGACAGAGACAGACGTCCCTGCCGGCACGGTAGCCACAACCTGCCCGGTCGTGCCGTCCTGCCACACTTCATCCGCATAGACATAATAATTGCCGTCGTCGGTGGCGGGCACCCTGCCTGTGCTGACCTGACACACCACGTCCCCGCCGGAGATTGTACAGGAGTCGATCGACACCGGACGCCCCTCCGCTCTGGCCATAAGCGTACAGCCCGGCGATACCACCACGACTCCCACTGCCAGGATCACAGCCGCCAGCGCCGCAAACAACGCTGACCCTACACTTCTTCTTTCACTTCTGTCTCTCTTCATCTTTCCTCTGCCTGCCCCTCTGTTCTTCCATCTTGTGCAACGGGCGGTTTCCGCCTTCTTCACTGCAAAGCCGCCGGAGCCGGACCGTTACCATCCTGTCGGATTTTATCTTAAGATACGTTCACGCTATTTATTATAGCTGTAAAAATCCGGATAAGCAACCTGTGTTTTACGCTTAAGAGAATTTTAATTTTTTATCCTGTTATTCACAACGCCTCCCCGGGATTCACATGCACCATGATGTGTTTTACCTTGGGAAAATTCTTCTCTATCGCATCATGCACCCGTTCCGCGATGCCGTGCGCCTCCCTGAGCGTCTTGCTGCCGTCCACCCGTATCTCGATATCCACATAGATCTTATTGCCAAACACCCGTGTATGCAGAAGGTCTATGCCCTGCACACCGTCCTGCCCGGCGGCGCACTCCCTGAATGCCATCTCCACCTCTTCGCTGCAGGCCTTATCCACCATCTTGTTCACCGCGTCCATAAAGATCTCATAAGCTGCCTTCTCGATAAAAAAGCAGATCACCACGCTGGCTGCCGGATCCGCAATGGGAAAGCCCATTCTTGAGCCTGCGATACCGATCAGCGCGCCCACCGACGACAGCGCGTCGGAACGGTGGTGCCACGCATCCGCCAGCAGCGCACCGGAATCAATCCGTTTCGCATGGATCTTCGTGTATTGATACATGCCTTCCTTGACGACGATGGACAAAACAGCCGCCACAAGCGCCAGTATTCCCGGCACCGCCAGATTTTCATATTCCCCGCCTGTGATCTTTGTCAGCGCAGAATAACCGATTCCCAGGCCGGTAACCGCAAGCACCGTTGCCAGGACGATGGATGCCACGCACTCCATCCGCTCATGTCCGTAGGGATGATCCTTATCCGACTCCCGGCCCGACATCCGCACGCCGACGATGACCACGATGGTGCTGAATACATCGGAAGCCGAATGGATCGCATCCGAGATCATGGCGCCCGAGTGCGCGATAACCCCGGCCAGCAGCTTGAATACCGTGAGCACAAGGTTCGCCACGATACTGACCATGGAAACCCTCATCGCCACCTTCTCATAGTCCCTTGCCGTTTCCGCATTTCTCTGCTCTTCTGTCATATTACTGTTACCTGTTCCTTTCTCCCGGCTGATATCGCAGCCGGCCAACACAGAGCCAAATGATTACGATGACCGGAGCCTGCCCCTGTTGGGAAGACTCCGGTCCGGATTCTTGTTACTGTGCCCACGAAAGCGCTTCTTCCAGGCTCTCCGCCCCAAGGATATTCAACATGAATTCCGTATGGCTTTCCGCTTCTTCAGTATCTATGTATTTAAAGGTATCAAAAATGTATTTTGGCGACTGATCCAGATCGTAGATCCCAAAGGCCAGTCCCTGCTTGACTTCTTCCATGGCATCGGTCTGGCGGTTCATGATAAAGGCGTCCACATAAGGATTCGCCTCTATGATGTAATAACAGTAGGCAAAAGCCGCCGCCTGCAATTTCTCACCTGAGGCGGATGTAAAGCCAAGCTCCGTCACGGTAATACTTCGTACTTCCCCGTTCCTGTCAAGGTATTCTTCCTCTTCCAGTACATCCGTCAGCGTACTTAAATTCATCAGCGTCAGGATCGACGCGTCCGGCGTCTTATCATAAGTCTCCGTCCAGTAGTTGACCCTGGTGAGCGGATTCGGATAAGGATGGATCGCCAGCCCCCAGTCGTAATTCCCCTTCTGATTCGCGATATCATTGATCGCCGTCAGAATATCTCTGGCATTAAAGTGATGCTCATTATCTCCTTCGTTGTTATTCCAGTCGTGATCGATGCTGAAATAGACATTCGCCTCCGCATACTGACTTCTGGCCGCATTGTAAAAAATGCGCATCGCTTTCTCAAATTCGGCCGAATAAAACCGGAAGTCCACCGTATCCATATAGTTCCAGGTCTTATGCTGGTTGATCTCGTTGGCGATCACCCAGTTGGATACAAGCCCGTACTCTTTGCCTGAATACCGCTCCGTCAGGAAACTGGCGATGGCCTCCAGATACCGGCATCCCTCTTCCTCCGCAGTATTAAAGGCGTAATAGTAGGCGCCCGCCTCACGATTTCTGGACTGCGGATGAATAAGCTCCGGGCAGGCATCGTTCCAGTCATTCAGCACAATGGCCGTAGCGTTCATGTTGTTTTCCGACAGATATCCGAAAAGATAGTCGTAGCCGTTGATGCTGGCGCCGTTAAATTTGTAGGTCTGCCCCTGATATTCATAGGAGATGGTCGGAAACTGCTCGTTGGAAGTCTCCCCAAGGATATGGGACAACGGAATATTGTAGATGGCATATTTCACGTCCAGATCTGTCAGCATCGGCGTATCGATCATCATCGGATCCAACAGCAGCCCCTTCTTGGACTCCGGCTTCGGCACGCTGACCGAACCGTCCGCCAACATCTCCGGATTACAGATGCACATACTCGTGGACAGGGGCACATACTTTCCATCCAAAAGCAGCGCCGGGACAAACTGTTCAAACAGATGCGCATTCTCATACTGCCACTCCAGCTCACAATCCGTCGCCTTCTTCACACTCGTCAACGGTTCTTCGTCAAATTCCTCTGTAAATTCACAGTCCTCATACAGCTCAAAGGCAAACAGATAAATCATCGGATCGTCACTTTTGGGAATGTCCGGCATACTGAATTTCATGCGGACCGTCTGCTTATCCTCCTTCACCAGACACTCCTCGATCTTGCCGTATGAGGCAAGCTGTGCCCCGGATAAGACCACATTCCCTTCCGTCAGATCCTGATCCGCAGTATCCTCCTCAACGGAACCCTCCGATATGGCGGGAGCCGCCCCGCCGCACCCGGTAAGAACAAAAACAATGCCGAGAATTAAAGAGAAGACCGCTGTTGTTAAGCTGTGATAAACTGTTTTTATGCTTCCGGTATTCAAGAATCTTCTTCCTCCTGCTGATTATGGTAGACAACCGAAACAGCTGTCTCCGGCAGCTCCTCCGTATCGGCAAGAATCTGAATCTCACCGGTTCTCAAACGGGCAAGCACCTGCAGGTACTCCCCTACCGTGACGTTCTGAAAACGCCACGCGTCGTTCTGCATCGGAAGGCCGATGCACTTTTCTCTGGCACCATAGGAAAGAGCTGTTCCCGCCAGATCCCCCGGCCATTTCTTGCCGTTGGCGAAGAAATCATCCAGTGCAACGACGACCGAAGATTCGATTCCCTTCTTCGCCGAAGTCAGAAACCGCCCGGAAATCTCACTCTGATCCACATCCGCACCGATCATCATGCCGTCGCAGGCTTCCGCAGCGGGCAATACCGCCTCATACAGCATACCGCCGCAGGTAAAGATGACCTCGGTGCCGTCCCGATACCATGCTGTGGCCATCTCCCCGATCTCCTCCACCGGCAAAGCCGCATCCACATACCAGTAATCTATCTGTACCTCGCCGTCAACCTCCAGCCCCTGCGCGGCAGCGTCAATCCCCTGCAGGTAGCCGCAGCCGTATTTCTCCACGGCAGAGCGGTCCTCCCCGCCGATAAAGCCGAATTTCCTGTATCCTTCCAGAACCGACATATATCCGGCCAGATAGCCGGCCTCTTCTTCCTTATAAATAATGCAGTGGACATTGGCCGCGGTCTCTATTTCCTCTCCTTCTGCATCCTTCGGCACACCGCCCAGCAGAAGAAAATAGACATCTTTGTACTCTTCCTGCAGGCTGCCCACCGCCTCCTCAAAATCAGGCCCCACGCAGACAACCAGCTCCGCGTCGTCTTCGATGGCCGTCAAAATGGCCTCCCTGTAAGCCGCCTCCGTATCCCCCTGCGCACTGTAACAGGCATACGGCACACAGGCCGCATCGGCATAAGTCTCCACGCCCATGAGCGCCGCCTGGTTAAAGCCGTTCTCCATGGCAGAACTGCCGTCCGTGACCAGAGCGGCCTTACGGCCCTTCGCCCCCTTGTCTTTGGACTTCTCTTCTGTCTCCTGCACGGGGGTCTGCTCTTCATTGTCCTCTTCCTTACTGTCCGGATCCGCCGGCTGCGTGCTCACATCCTTTGCCGGTTCCTCCACCGGGGCCGACACGTCGCCGCACCCTGTCAACGTCAGTAAAAATGCTGCGGTCATAAGTATACTTTTTGTTCGCAGTTTCAATCCTGTCTCCCTGCCTTTCCCTTACGTATAAAATCGAATCCCCCTAAAAGTATATCCCTATCAGGCCGTTTCGTAAATACCCAGTGAGGATAAATTTTCCTGCACCATGCTTTGGATATAAAAAAGCCGGCTGATCTTCCAGTTGAAAACCAGTCGGCTGCAGATAAACTTCTATTTTATGTATTCAATCCGGCTTGTCTTGATGGTATTAATGCCGCCTTCCTGACTGAACAGCGGGTTGTCCGCTCCCATACCACCGAAATATTCATAATCCCGGTTGATTGCAATATAATTGCCCAGCATGAAGAACGGAATGAAATTCATGATCGGATTGATACTGTCATGCGGCGTGGCAGGCAGCCGGCACACAACAGCCCCTTCCGAAAATGCCTCTCTGCTTCTGTCTGAGACAACAAGTACGTTCCTGCCCGACTTTAACATGGACCCGACAGTCTCGACCGTTCTCGAGAAGGAAGCACAATTCCCGAAGGCGGCCACGGCCGTTCCGATCTTGTCCCGGTCTGTCTGAAAATAATCAATATGGCACCAGTCTTCCGAGTCGTTCAGGCAGTTTAGACTGCCGCACAGTTCAAAAAACTTTGCCGTCCCAAAGTAAGCTGTCGCGAAGTCCGTGCCGCCGCCCACAAAATCAAATCCGATATACGCCTGCCATGTCTGTGCCAGCTCATACATCTGTTGGTCGATCCTGCCCAGAACCTCCTCGCAGCACACGGCCCTGCTGTATTCCAGAATCTCCCTGCGCATCAGCTCTGCCGCCTCTTCTGTTATGCTGCCAAAGAGCTTCCCGGCATGCATACCAAACAGCAGCGTCGTGCAGAGTGCCGCCACATAGGTTCTGGCCTGATAGGCCGGTGAAAACGCTTCCGCCGCGGGTATCCTGATCGTCAGGACATGCTCTGCCTCCTTCGCCATCGGCGAATCCGGATTTCCCGTGACTGCCAGTGTCGTACAGCCTTTCAGGGCCGCACGCCGCATTGCCTCCGTCACTCTCGCACCGCCGCCCGACACACTGATCACGATGACCAGTGTCGCTTCCGGATCCTGTGTCGGAAATACGTGGTGCCGGCTGACATCAATACAGCGCAGCGCCTGGTATTCCAGATTATGGAACATTCTGCTGTTAAATTCTTTTGTCGCCAGGCAGGCCGCATAGGAATCCCCGTTTCCGGTGATGATCACCCTTTTTATCTTCTTTATCTTTTCATCCGGTATGGCCCTTGCTATGGCCTCGTCCGTCAACTCCCCCAGCAGGGTCTGCAAAAACGCCGGGAAATGCAAAAATCCATTTTTTACCTGATTATCTCTTCCGATTACTTTCATAAAAATATCCTTTCTTTTTTCCTCTGTTGACGGAGATCATCCCCATCGCCCCTGCTGCCACATACAGGATGATCCCCATCAGAAATGCACCGCTGTAGGAACCGAACCGGTCATAAAACAGGCCGATGGAAGAATACAGTCCGCCTCCGATCAGGCTGTTGACCATCATCATAAGCGCCCAGATCTCAGAATATTGCCTGTCCCCGACGATGCTGCCTGCAAGAAGCGGACACTGTACCATATACATACTGCTGCCAAGACCCGTGATGAAGGCCGCAGGATACAGAAACAGCGGATTGGTATAGCTCAAAAACATCATCGTATAACCGATTCCCGTAGTGACTGCTCCCCATGCCAGGCCTGCCTTAACGCCGAATCTGTCATTGATCCTGCCCACGATCAGGCTGCTGAACGTACCGCCAAGACTCACGATCACAGCGGCCATCGCACCGAAGTTTACCGTCTGGTGCAGCTCCATTGTCGCAAAGGGCGTGATATATCCCTGTACACCGCTGCCATAACTGTAAAATACGCACGCAGTCCAGGCAAGATAGAGCAGAGGCAGTTTGAAGGCTTCCTTCTTCGACAGTCCACAGACAGCCTCCCCGCCTCCCGGCATCACCTTTTTCTCTGCTTCTTCTATTCCATAGGGTTCGCATCCCACTTCTTCCGGGCTCTTGATCAGGATAAACACCGCCGGAATCGTGATCACCGCCGACATGAGCGCCATGATCAGATAAGCCCACCGCCACCCGAAAGAAGTGATCAGCTGCCCGGAAAGCAGCGAATAGCCCATCGTGGCCGCCGTCCCTACTGCGGTAACGATGCCAAGCACCGTGCCGTTCTTCTTTTTGAACCACATGTTCAGAAGGATCGGCATCGCTACGAAACCGCTGAATGCCTGCGCAATACCGATCAACGCGCCCGACAGGTAAAACATGGTCACCGAGCGGTAAGACGCCATCAGCGCCAGCCCGCTGATCTCTACAACAGAGGCGGCGCCTATGATCAGGCCGGGCCGTCTGGTGGTCAGCAGTTTTGCCGCCGTCGTATAAAGAAGCGCCATGGCAACTGCCTGAATGCTCGTAAACATGGTCAGCTCACTGACCTGGCAGCCCAGTTCCTCCACGATCGGCGCCACGAAATTACTCATCGCCGCATGGATCGCTCCGGAAGATCCCAGCTTGATCATGATACAGGCTGCCATGATCTTCCAGGCATAATGCACAGTCTGTCTTTTGTTCTTTTTCATTGCCTTGTTCATGCCTTTCTCTCAGTCTTCTTCCAACTCTCTGACATTTCTCACATATTCCGCCACGATCGACCCGATGACCGGGCCGCCCCATTTTCCGCCTTCAAAGGCAGTGCCCACCAGCGCACCGTCCGCGTAGCGCAGCCTGTCCTTACAGTTCTCCACTGTCGTACCGCCGCCCAGGATCACAGGAAAGTTGCCGGCTTCCTTCACATCCTTTACAAGACGCTCGTTCATCGCAAAATCCTTATCGTACACCTCGATCGCATCTGCACCCAGCCGCATGGACGCACCGGCCAGGGCTTTGATCTCATCCGGGTTGTACTGTGTTGCATGATGATACCCTGATATTTCCGACAGCATACCGATCTTCCAGGCATTGATCCTGCTGCGGTATTCTCCCACCTTCAGCGGATCGCCCCAGACCATTCCGTAGGGTGACTCTGCTTTTCCTGTCAGCACGGAACATCGGGTGAAATCCGCGCCGGCCGCCTTACAGACTGCAAGTGATGGCGTGATACAGTTCCACATGATCTGTGCGCCGATGATAAAGCTGTCTCCCACCGCATCCCGTACACGGGCCGTCACTGCCGAAAGCCCCGCCACCCGCGCATAGTCCGTATCATCCGTAGACGGGTAATAGACATCCACCGTCTGGATCAGACAGCCGTCTGCGCCGTTTGCCTGCAGCGTCTTACAGTCCTCGACCGCCTTTCTTATCATCTTGTCTATGTTGCCCTCCTCATACAAAGGCGTACCCGCCATAGGCAGAAGGTGCACCAGTCCGATGACCAGTTTCTTACCGTTTAAATCGCTGAAACATGTTTTCATTCTTTTTCCTCTCCGGCAGGCAGACGCCCAGCAGAAAGATGAGCGCCCCTGCAAAACTAAAATACGATGTCACATAAAATACTGCCCTTAAATCCACAACAGTGACCAGCCAGGCCCCAAGCATATTGGCCGCTATCATGCCGATCCCACACACCGATACCGCACATGTCTGTGCCGTAGAGGCATAAGCCGCCGGTGTACAGGAGGCGATAAAACTCTGACAGGCCGGCACCGAAAGCGCCAGTCCGAAAATCTGCAGGACAAGACAGGCGATGGCCCAGCCCGGATCTGCCGCCAGGCTTACGCAGATTCCTTTCACCCCATACCCCAAAATCGACAACAGAACCAGCCATCTTATGGGAATCTTCTTTTCCAGTGCGGCATAGAAAAGCATGACCGGCACCTCTACCACTGCCAGTACGAACATGGCGATCCCAAGCTGCCTGTCCGTGCCTCCAAGCTGTGCAAAATAAACCGGGAAATAGGTAAAAAAGATACCTGACGGAATCCCGTATAAGATGCTGCACAAAAGCAGGATCACATACGGCCTGTTGTGGAGAAGCTCTGTCAGGGCCGGCAGAAACGCCGCCTTTCTGTGTCGTTCCCGAATCGCCGGCTGAGCCGGCAGCCTGATCGTCACCGCGAACAGCAAAACTCCGAAAACAGTCAGAAAAGCCGGCAGACAGCCCGTCCCGAAACGATCGACCACACTTCCCAAAAGAACCGAGACAAAAGCAAAACTGAGAGAGCCAAAAGCTCTGGTCCCGGAATAACTGATCTGTCTTCCTTCTGCATTCAGCGCGGCGATCCACCCTGCCGGAACAGACTGGAGGCAGATACAGAAGGCATAGAACACGCCGCCCCACACGGCAGCACCGCCGAAACTGCCGGTATGCTGCATCGCATAAAAGGAAAGCGGTGCAACGACCGCCCCCAGGATAAACAGCCCCCTGTTGATCTGCCGTCTGTCGCACAGCCACCCCCACAGGGGCGGCGCAAGCAGCGATGCCGTACTCGTCACGACAGCCACTCTTCCTATATCGCCTTCCGACAGCCCCTGTCTGGAAAGCGTCAGGGAAAAATAGCCCGTCTGAACCGCTATGATACAATAATACGCCGCGAACAACAGCGCAAAATACCCCTGCTGTCTTAAGCCCTTTCTCTGTCCCATCCTCATTTGTCCTTTCCGGAAAGCGCCGGATATGCCGGCGTCAACTGCCAAACACCTTGACCTGATACACCCGCTCTTTTGGCTCACAATATTCTGCCAGAAAGATTCCCTGCGAGTCTCCCAGCACCAGTTCCGCATCCTCCACGATAAAATCCATCACCGTTCCCGCTGTCGCGGATTTACCGTGCGCCGCGCCCCTGACCACGCTGCCTGCAAAATGAAAGTTATCCCTGGCCGGCCAGATACGGACGAAATCATCCATGATATCCTCATGTCCCTTCGGATCATAAAATGAGGTACACAAAATCCCCGCATCCGCATGAGGCGTGCTCACGACGGCAATCCCCTGTCGTATGCCGCTTGCTCTCACCGTTTCTTTGACATACTCGGTTATCTCAGCCAGCATGCCTTTTTGCTGTGCCTGAATGGTTCTTGTCTGAAACATCTTCTCCCTCCTTTACAACACCTCTATCTCACTGGAACGGATCGTATTGCTGCCGGGCGCTGCCCACACGCCGCCGCCCCTGAAAAGAGGTTCTCCGTTCATTGCGCCTGTGTAGCCGGCCAGAAGTGCTCCCGGCACGTAGTTCATCATTGCCAGCAGAAACGCGAACCCTTCCGGCGGATCCGGCACCGTGCAGGTATTGATCTGCGCATCAATTCCGAATGCGTCCTGCCCGCCGTTTGCGATCAACAGTACCGGGCGGCCAACGGCTGCAGCCCGCATGGCAGTCTCCCCGATGCGGCTTCTGTTATGTGCCTCCTTATCCGCCACGATCACCGTCCCCACCGCCTGCGGTTCCCGCTGCCGGATGCCTGTGTGGCACCAGTCCTCGGAATCATCCGTATATGTCATTTTTCCGGCAGCCTCCACGATCTTTGCCCCCATGAAAAAGGCGCTCGCCCAGGAAATATCGTCTCCGATAAAATCATAGGTCTCAAAATCCTTCCACGTCTCCGCCAGCCGGTACATCTGACCGTCAATGCGCTCCAGCGCACTCTCCCACCGCTTCGTATTCTCCACGATCGCCGCCGCAAGCTTCTCTGACGTCCCCGGTAAACTGCATCCTGTCGCTTCTCCCAATCTGGCTGCCAGCATATAAAGTCCTGTCAGGGATGCATAGTAATTCCGCAGTCCGGGATTGGCCTCCGGAAACGCAGGCGTATGGACGATCAGGCTTTTTTTTGCTGCCGCTGCTGCCGGGGACTGCGGATTGTTGGTCACGGCAAGTGTCATACAACCGTGCTGTCCCGCACGTCGCAGCACTTCCTCGATCCTGGCGGGAGAACCGGAGCAGCTCACTGCCACCACCATCGTCGCATCGGCCTGTTTTGGGTCAAACACCAGATAGCGGGCCGCGTCGATCGCACGCACATATCTGAATTCCGATCCAAACCGCCCGGCAAACTTCTTAAAAGCCGGGATGGCGGCTCTGGCAGCGGCATAGGAATCTCCGCATCCTGTGAGGATGATGCGTCTGTACTGCAAAAGCTCTTCCATCGTAAACGCATCGTAAAGGCCCTTCTGTACGCCCTCGATCTGTACCCCGCAAAGCGCCGGCAGGCTCATACACTGCTTTCTCAGCGAATTATCATACAATACCCTGTCCATCCGTTTCTCCTCCGTTTTCTTTTCCTGCGGTATCCGCCAGCACCGCCGCATAGTAGCTTCTGGGCCTGGGGCCGTCAAATTCCGCGAACACAACAGCCTGCTCCTGTCCGAGTACGATCCTGCCGTCGCATACCGGCAGCGTGATCTGGGATCCCGTCAGGGCCGTCTTCACATGGCCTCCCGCATCGGAAGCCGTCTCCCTGTGCTTGAAGTCTACCCGGGTCGGAACCATCCGTTCGATATCTTCCATAATATCTTTTGCCGCTTCCGGATCCCTGGCCGCGATCAAAAGCCCCGCTGTCGAATGCAGCATGGCAATATGACAGATACCATGCCGGATCCCGCTCTTGTCGACCACCGCCTGTATACTTCCACTGATATCGTGCATCCCCATATAGACCGTCTGCAGGCTGCACTTTTCCATAGTCATATTCTTTGCCACGATCTGCACATGAAACTTTCTGTCCCGCGGCCCGTCGAATTCCACGAATACCAGTCCCTGGGAAGAACCCAGCACAAGCCTGCCCTCATGAATCAACAATGTCGCCGAACTGCCGGTCAGGGCAGATTTCACATGCCCCGACGCATCATACGGAGAATCCTGATGCTTGTAGCTGACACGGGTGGGAATGTTCCTGTCGATCTCGTCCATCAGATCCGACAGCCCCCTCGGATCCCAGAAAGAGGTGATGGCCAGACCGGCCGTCGTATGAGGCAGAGCCACGATACACAGCCCTTCCTGCACGCCGCTCTTTGCCACCAGTTTTTTCACCTTTGCCGTAATGGAAATGCAGGAGCGGAATTCCGTTCTTAAATTTTCTACATAAAACATGGCATCATCTCCTTATATATAGATTTCGATCTTACTGTTATCCGTTCTGTCTTCTTCCCCGCCGATAGACCGGCTGCTGCCGCCAAAAGCAGAAAGATACCCTGCAAGCAGTGCAGCCGGAATGTAATCCAGCAGCGGGAGCATCCAGCCAAACCCTTCCGGCGCGTCCGGTATCGTGCAGACTTCCGCCCCCGCTTCAAATACTCCGGCATCCGCATTCGTCACCACCAGAACCGGACGGCCGATGCGTACGGCCGAACCTACCGTCTCCCGGATCCTGCCGAAAGAAGGCTGATTTTTGTCTGCCAGTACGATCGTCCCCACCTTTTCCGGACAACCGATGAAATAGTTGATATGGCACCAGTCTTCCGAGTCATCCACAGATACCGCACACCCCGCACACTGCAGTAACTTCGCTGCCCCGAAGAATGCGGAACCGTACTCTACATCGTCGCCGATCAGATCAAACCGTGTCAGATCCCTCCATTTCCATGCCAGCTCAAAGATCTGCCTGTCGATCTGCTCCAGCCTCTCTCCAAAACGTTCGACATAAGATCGGATCGTTTCTTTAAACTGTGCCGGGCCAAAAGGCGGCAGGGTTCCTCTCACATGCCCCATACGGGATGCAAACGCGATCAGTCCCACCAGAGATCCGAAATAAGAACACAGTCCGAACGCCCGCTTCCGTATCGCCTCTGTCCCGGTCACGTAAACCCTCTTTGCATCCTTCCCGGCCACGGCCGTCGGATTTCCTGTCAGCAGGATCGGGAAGGCACCCAGCCTGTCCGCTTTCATCAGCGCCTCACAGACCCGTGCCTCATCTCCCCGCTCACTGATCACGATCACCAGCGGGCTGTTGGGTTCTCCGATCCCGATATCCGCTCCGGACAAAAATCTGGTAAACTCCACCATCCGCATCGTTTCCACCCCAAAACAGTCACAGTACTTCTCAATGACCGGCGCCATCGCCATCGCCGCAGCATAGGAAGCGCCGCAGCCGGTCAGGATCACCTTTCTGGCATCAAAGATTTCCGCCATGGACATCAGCCCTTTCAGCTCCGGCCCAAAACATACCTGCAGCTGCTCTTCGCAGAACGCCGGCAGCCAGAATACCTGTTTTCGGATCGCATTGTCATATTCCATCCTGTTCACACATAAACCTCCTTCGTCTCATGATTTTTATCAGCCATAGTTATAAAGGAACAAAAATCCCAGCCCGGCAAAATAAAGCAGCAGCCCGACAGCCAGCGTTATCATCGTCTTCTTCTTTGCCCCTTCAAATTCCCTGTAATAAAACCCCCAGAAATACGTCCACAGATTCGCCGTCTTTCCAAAAAGGAAAGACATCGTCGCGCTGATTGCCGGCATGGCATAGATCGAGATCACATTACCGCCGTAATGGCAAAGCGCAGCAGCCACACCGAGCAAAAGCGGTTTCTTGTCGGAACCGATGCAGAGCACGGTCTTCCACTGCCTTTTCCCTGTAAAAACCACGCTCCCGATCACTGCCACCGAAAGCGCAGAACCCGTAGCCATAAATGCACAGGTCAGAATCGGCGGCAGGCCGGCCGATGTGCCTGTTGCCGTCCCGCTTGCCCATCCGTTCATCAATACCGAATTCACGATGATCAGCGCGATCACCTTCACCGTGACCGGACTTTTTTCCTGTTCCTTCGGCCTGCTGTCCTTCTCTCTGTCCTGCGCACACATCGCGGATGCCCTGGAACATATGTATCCTGCCAGCAGGAAAATGGCCGCCGTAGCTGCGATCACCGGCAGCGCATATGGCGAATCCGGCAGACCTTCTTTGTAGATGGAAGTAAGGACGCCCAGAATGCTGGTGACGGCCCCGGAAAGCGTCGTTGCCAGAGTCAGACCCAGCCGCTGCATAATATCGAGGCTCAGGATCATTCCCGCCGACATCATGGCGCCGCCCAGCATGATCTCCCACATAACGTCCCTGCTTCGCCCGATGGTCGTGACCAGACCCTCCGGCAGAAGCGCCGGCGCCAGAAGCAGCGTAATGATCCACACCAGGATAAAAGAAAACAGATACAGCAGAAACGTCAGCCCCAGAATGGGATATTCTTTTTTATGTTTGATTACCTGCATCCAGCTGCCCCACATGGCTGCCGCCAGCAATGTAAGCACGATGGAAACCGGTGTCGAAAAGTATATTGTCAAGATCCTCACCTCTGCATCTTCGTATAGAGCCCGTCGGCCGTCTGACGGGCAAGCTCCATCTTCTCCTGTGTATAAAGCGGATACGGTCCCCGCTGCGCCGCGTTAAAACCTGCCGCCACGTTTGCCATGGCCGCCACCATAGCCGGCTCCTCTCCCTGAAAATATGCGTAAGCCGCTGCGCCGGTGGAGCAGTTGCCGCAGCCTGTAGGATCCACTGCCGGCCCTGCCGGAAGCACCGAAGGTGCAAAGTATGCCGCCGTCTTCGTCACCGCATAAGCGCCTCTTGCTCCCACACGGTAGAAGGTAAATGCGATCGGCAGCTCCTGCAGTCTGCGTATGATGGCATCATCGTCCTCCCGCGGAAGATCGAACAGATCCGCCGCCTCGTTATGATTCAGCGACCAGGCGTCTGCGGTCTGCATTACGTTTCTTATCTTCTCCAGCATATGTTCTCTGGAAATACCGCACTGTTGTCTGTATATGCCCGCATATTCAATTTCCCACATGATCTTAAGACCATGTTTTTCCTTGATCCGGCGCAGATTTTCCCAGACCACCGCATCGCAGTTATGTGCCATATACATGCCTTTGATCCGGCAGCCGGCAGCCGCCTCGTCAATATCGTCCGCATGGGTTTTCAGATACCCCAGATGCTCCATGGAAAAATGCGGCGTCGGCGTAAAAGAACCGTCCCTGTTATAGCGCAGGGTATAACGCGTATGCTCTTCCAGTTCCACCCGCACCGACTCCCGTGTCACGCCGTTATCATCCATCCACCTTCCGTAAGAATCTGCATAGTCAGCCCCCGTCTTACAGACCAGCTTCACCTGCGGCGTCCAGATCCGCATACCGGAAAGCGCATAGAAAGCCGGTCCGCCCATGTTCCACTCCGAATAACTGCCGTCCTCACTCTGAATCCTGTCCGACATGATATTGCCGCACGCAAGATACTCTACTCCCATTGTTACAGCCTCCTTTCCACCGGGCATTTCTCTACCTGTCTATCACATCGATCGGGGAATAATACGTCGGTATGAAAATAGAAGGATCCATACCGCCTCGAAACATCGGTTCCCCGATTGTCGTGTGACGGAATCCTGCAAAAACCGCTCCCGGAAGCCAGGCATGGACAGCCGCAAGAAATGTCCATTCCCTGTCCGGCACGGGAACATGGCAGTACAGCACACTTTCCGGCATTCCAAGCTCTCGCGGCGTCCGGTCGGCAAAGAGCAGAACCTCCCTGCCTTTCTTCACCATATCGTGCACGGCCGCGGCCATATTATCCACATTAGAATCATGACTGTTCAAAAGGACAAGCTCTCCGAATGCTTCCCCGGGACCCATAAATCCATTGACGTGTCTGTAATTCTCACTGTCCGTCACCGTACAGGCATCCCCCGACAGTTCTATGATCTTGGCCTGAATAAATTTCCCCGCCCAGAACAAAGGTCCGTCCGCCGTGATCTCAAAATACTTTTTGTCCATCCAGCGGATGGCAGTGGCGAAGCATGTCCGGTCCATATTGTCCCATTGCTCAAAAAAGCGGTCGTGATACTTCTCTACCTGCTCCTGCAGACATTCCAGATGCGTTTCCCCGGTACGGGACTGTGCCATGGCCGCCGCCAGCAGGATCGTACTCATCACATTGACATAATAGGTTCTCAGACCCGCATTGTTGTCGCCAGCAGGCGTATTTTCATACAGTACGATATCTGCTTCCCTGGCTGTGGGAGAATCTATGCTGTCCGTAACGGCTACCGTCGTGATCCCGTGTGCTTTGCACTGACGCAGGGCTTCAATGGTGCGGAAGATCCGCCCCGAAACACTGATAAAGAGCGCTGTCGTTTTGGAACCGTCCTCCGGAAATATGTAATGCCTGCTCAGCTCGATCGCTTCCACGGCCTCATATTCCACATCCGGCAGATAGTGGGCAAAAGCCTCCTTCACCGCAAAAGCCGCAATGTTGGAATCCCCGCAGCCGGTGGCGATCACATGCTTTACATCTTTCAGGGCAGGCTCATGCATGATCTTCTTTACCGCCTCCAGTGAACGTCGAAACTGGATCATCGTCAGCGGACCCACATCTCTGCACTGTGCATAAAAGCTGTCCTGGAAATAAAATTTACGATAATAAGACGTATCGTTTAATCTCTGGTACATCAGTCTTCTCCCCCCTGTCCTTCCATCCATTCCTGCGTCCTGAAATCATACCTGCCGCCGAAATACTTCTTCTCATTTACAGCCGCATGATATCCGGCCAGAAGGCTTCCCGGTATAAAATCAACAAGCGGTGTCATCCACGGTTCCGGCGCTTTCGCGATCCGGCAAAAGGCCGGCTTTCCGGCCGCGGCTCTGGAGTTATAGCCGATTGCCGGCATCTCAAAAGGCATATCCGGTATCTTTGGGTCAAAGGCAAACCTGTCCGGGTCTGCATCCGTGACGATCAATGTAGGCCTGTGCTGTGCAAGGGCGCCGATGATCGTATCCTTCATTCTGCCAAAGCTCGGATCCTTCTCCTGAATCATGACGATCGTGCCAAAATCCCCCGGCCTTCTGTACATATAACTGATGTGCGCGAATTCCTCCGAGTTCGTATGATCGCAATAGACGCCACTGCACTCGATCATTTTCTCTTCTACAAACTGTGCGGAGAACCCCTCGTTACCGTCTGCGATCACCTCAAATCTTGTCAGTGCTTTCATCCGCTCTGCCTCCGCAAACATCTGATCGTCGATGACCTCAAAATCTTCCATAAACCTTTCCGTATAAGAGACGATCTGCTCCTTTACCTGCCGGAATCTCTCCCCGTCAACAGTCCCGTTGCAAAGACCAATAAAGGCTCCCAATGCGGCAAGTCCGACCATGCTCGCGTAATAAGAACGCAGGCCTGGTGTATTGCAGCCCTCCGGCGTATCCACGCCAAACACATGGCCCGCCGCCTGCCCGCCCGCAGACTCCGGATACCGCGTGATCAGTAAGGTCTCTGCTCCCAGACTTTCCGCTCTTTTCAGCGCATCAACGATCCTTGCCGAGCCGCCGCTGAAACTTACCGCAACCAGCAGTACTTCCTCCATCCGAAATCCCTTCCTGATCTTTTCCTCCGGATAAAAATGACAGAAATCCATGATATCCGGCGCGTTGCATTTTGGCAGCCCGCTCAAAAGTTTGAATCCCGGCAGCATGGCCCCGGCGGCGGAATAGGAATCGCCGCAGCCTGTGATGATGACTCTCTTTATCTTTCTGCCCGTTTCCTCAGGCAGCGCCTGCCGGAGCCTGTCCGGATCGAAACACAGCGCCGCCTGTATACCTGCCAGATTCTTTAAGTCACTGACCTGACAGGTGACAGAGTTATAAAACTGCTCTTTGCCCATATTGATACCTCCGCCTTTCTCCTATTGTGTTTTTTTGTACTGCCGGTAGAGTTCTTCTGCCTGCCGCAGCGCTTCTTTTCTTGCCGCCGCGAAATCCGGAATCACGCCAAACTGCCTGATATTCCAGGAAGCCGCCACATTGGCCATGATCCCTGTCATCAGCGCGTCATACCCTTCCGCATAGGCATACAGCGCCGCCCCTGTTGACGTATTCCCGCAGCCGGTTGGATCCACCACCGGTCCCGGCACAGGAGGCAGATAGTAAACCTCCTGCGGTGTGACCGAATACGCGCCCCGCTCTCCGACCCGGAACAGTGTGACCTCTACCGGCAGCTCCTGCAGCCTGCGGATACATGCCTCGTCTCCCTGCACACCAAACAGCCGCTGCGCCTCCTGAATATTAATGGAAAAAATATCCACGTACTGACAGGCATAGAGCACCTTCTCCAGAAATTCCACCCTGGCGCTCGGCCCTTCGATCTCCCACATGACCCGAAAACCGTCCCGTTTCCTGATCTCACCCAGACGGTCCCAGAATACCCGGTCGTAATTCTGTGCCAGATAAATGCCCTTTGTATCACCGTCCTTCGTAAAGTTTGCAAAGTCCTCGGGCGATGTTTTCATATAACCAAGGTTCTGTGTCCATTCGCCTACTGTTTCATAGTCGAACTTCTCCTGTCCGTAAGTGCTGTCTTCGTTATAGACCAGAAAGCTGTGGTTGCACCGCTCCGATACAACCTGAAACCCGCTGCCTTCTATGTTGTTGCGCGCCATCCACGGGTCAAACAGCTCATGAAAATCCTCCCCCACTCTGCTGCACTGCATCACGGAGTCGGTCCAGAGCTTCACACCGCTGTAGGCAAAGGTAGCCGGGCCGCCGATGCTTTCTCTTCTGTGCTCGGAACCGTCGGCGAAACGGACAGAATCCAACATCACATTGCCGCCAATCACATATCTCATCTCAGACCCCTTTCTCTTCTGCCGCCTGCTGCAGCTTAATCTCTTCTTCCAGCTTCTGCCTTGCCGCCTTTAACCTCCGCGTCTCCTCACCGGAACGCCAGGCACTGACCAGAAAATACAGTATGATGATCAGCAGAAACGGCAGCGCCGACAGGAAATACGAATCCACAATATAAGGTTTCAGATAGTTGGTGACCGCATAGGCAAGTCCGAAGACAAAACTCATCACGGTTGATCCGATCGGCATGCCGTTTCCGATCGTTGAAGCCGCCATACCGATAAAGCCACGGTTCGCGGTCATATTCCTGGAGAAGAAATTCTGATACCCCATGGAAAGATACATGCCGCCGAAGCTGCCGATCGCCGCCGCCAGCACAAACGCCAGCGTGTAGACGATACGGGGATTGATGCCCACGGATTCCGCTGCCTGCGGATTCTGGCCGGCTGCCCGGATCCTTAATCCGATCTTGGTGCGGAACAGCAAAAACCACACCACAAACACCATCAGCAGGGAAATATAGGTAAAGACGTTGTGGCCGGAAAGGATCGCGCCGAGAATCGGAATATCCTTAATAAACGGAATATCAAGATTGCCCAGAGACAGACTCTGCACAACACCCGCCGTAGTATTCTTGGTGCCGGTCAGCAGATAGACCACAAACACAGTGCCTGCCATCAATGACATGTTCAGTGAGATCGACATCAGATACAGGTCAACCTTCATCACAAACGTCGCAAAACACAAGAACAGCACCAGCACGACGGAACAGGCCATCCCGGCCAGGATTCCGAGCCATACATTACCAAATACCGCACTGAACACGCAGCCTGCCAGACAGGAAGTCAGCATCATGGCCTCCGCCGCCATATTCAGCAGTCCCGCCTGTTCCGAGATCGTAGAGCAAAGACCCACGAACACGATCGGCGTCGAAATACGGATCAACGAGTAAATAAAATTGGTGATATATTCCACATTTGATATTTCCATCATGCCACCTCCTTCTTGTTGTCTTCTCTGCTGGAAATGTTATAGACCGCCCTGCGGCGAAACGTTCCCAGGAAATCCTCTGCCGCTACAAACAGTACGATCACAGCCGACAGCATGGTGACCAGCTCGATCGGGATATTTGTGTTGGCGTTCAGCACAGCCGCAGCCTGCCGGATATAAGCCATCACAAACGCCGTAACCGGTACGAAGATCGGTTTCTTCTTCGCCATAACGGCAACCAGCAGTCCGTCCATCCCGACATTCGTCAAAAGACTCAGAAAATACATGTCATAAAGCCCGAAGATCTCCACAGTCGCCGCAGCGCCCGCAAACAGGCCGCCGATGATCTGCGCAAGATACATCATCCGCTTCGCGTTGATACCCGAATAAACCGCAAACTGCAGATTATCTCCGCACAGTCTGATCTTGCTGCCCAGCGGTGTGCGGTAGAACAAAACAATCCCGATTACCACCCCAATGACCGCCACATAAATGCCGCTTGTAAAATTACTGCCGTTCCAATATCTGGTAAAACGCATATTATCCGGATAAGCGGGCGTCGAGAGCGCTGGGTTGCTCCTGTCCGCAATCGTCCCTTTCAGGATCCACAGCGCCGCATACAGACAGAAATAATTCATGATTGAGGAGGTTACCATCTCATGGGCGCCAAGCTTCTCTCTGCCGAAAGCCGGCACCAGATGGATCAGGGCACCTGTCACCATCGTCACGGCCAGGATAATCGCCAGATTCACGATCCTGGGAAATGACGTCATGACATTTAGTCCGAACCCGGTGCCGAACATCACCACCAGAATCGGCATCGGCGCCAGATTGATACATCCCTCTCCGGCCATATTCAACCTGCCTGCGGCATAGATAAAGCACATCCCCATTCCTGCCAGCATATAGGAGCTGTACTTCGCAAGCAGCTGTCCCATCCGCCGCGTAGACAAAAACGGACCGATCACAAAAGTACGGATAGACTCTCCTGCACTCGTATCACTCATCAGTGCAATGATGATGATGCAGATCGCAAATGCGATCAATATACCAAGGAGAACCCGCAGCGCTTCAAAAAACATGTCCACTCTTTCTATTTTTTTCAAAATAAGTCCCCCATTTCTTCCGACGTCATTTTCCTGACGCCCAGCATATACTCGCCAAGCTCGTCCACTGTCAAAGTCTTTAAATCTGTCAGATGAGCCGTGATCTGTCCGTCATGCATGACAAGCAGCCTGTCCGAAACCTCCATAAGCTCATTCAGATCAGAAGAGATCAGCAAAGAGCCGTATTCCTTCTCTCTCGTATAACGTACCAAAAGCCTGCGGATCAGATCCGCCGTGCCGATGTCAATACCCCTGGTCGGCTGATTGGCCAGGATAAAGTTGGCGCCGCTGCAGAACTCCCGGGCAATGATCACTTTCTGGATATTGCCACCCGACAGAAAACGTACTGCGGAGCTTCCCCCGGTACATGCGATCTCGAAGTCCTCGATACACTGATCCACAAAGCGGTTCAGCGCCTTTATATTCAGGAAGAGACCCTTCTTAAATCTGGGATCTTCCAGATAAATAGATGCAATGTTCTCGCGGATCGACAGATTCGAAGCGATCCCGTATTTCATGCGGTCTTCGGAGATATGTGCCAGGCCAAGTCCCCTGATCTCTTTGATCTTCTTTCCTGCCGTCTCCGTACCGTTTAACCGGATTCCCCCTGCCGTGCGGACGCGCAGCCCGGCAATGATCTCCGAGAGCTCCGTCTGGCCGTTCCCCTCCACGCCGGCAATGCCGACGATCTCTCCCGCGCGGACTCCAAAGGTAATATCCCGCAGAACATGTTTCCCTATGTCATTGACATAGTTGAGTTTTTCTACACGCAGTATCGTTTCTTTCGGCTGCACCGCTTTCTTGTCGATTTCCAGTACGACATCGCGTTCCACCATCATTCTCGAAAGCATCGCCGGGTTCAGATTGCTGATCTCCCCATGTCCCGTAACACGTCCGTGACGCAGTACGGTACAGCGGTCACACAGTTCCATCACTTCTTCCAGCTTATGCGAGATGAAGATCAGCCCGAATCCCTGCTCCCGCAGGAGCTTTAACTGCACGAACAGCTCCTTCGTCTCCTGCGGTGTGAGCACAGCCGTCGGCTCATCCAGGATCAGCACCTTGACGCCGCGGATCAGGGCCTTCAACAGCTCCACCTTCTGCTTATAACCGACACTCAGGTCACGGACCAGGGCATTCGGGTCCACATCCAGCTGATACTTCTGCGCCGCCTCTCTTACCATCTCGACGCCCTTCTTCGCATCATAGATCTGCCCTTTGCCCGGCTCCATGCCCAGTATGATATTGTCAGCCACACTCAATTTGGGAACCAGCATAAAATGCTGATGTACCATACCGACTCCCTTTGCGATCGCATCGAGGGGATTGGCGATCTTTACCTCCTGCCCCTCGATATAGATCCTGCCCTCCTGGCAGTTTTCATGTCCAAAGAGAATCTTCATCAGAGTCGTCTTCCCTGCACCGTTCTCACCGATCAGTGCATGGATCTCTCCCTCATTTACGGAAAGCGTCACATTCTTATTCGCCATAAATCCATTCGGATAGACTTTCGTTATGCCTTCCATTCTAAGAAGTTCTTTTGGCATTCTTTCCTCCATTCCAAAGCATCCCGCTTTCGTCAATCTGTATTCTACTTGACAAACTCTGCCTCAGGATTGTCCCTGTACTGTGCGAAATCACTGTATTCAGGGAAATCGAAGTAAGAAACCACGTCTATTTCGCCGTTTGCGATCTTGTCTGAAATCTCACGGATCTGATCCTGCACCTCCTGCGGGGTATTCTCCTTATACCAGTCGTTCTCCACCAGTCCGGTGCCACCGACTGCGATCCCGTATACGGAATTGCCCGGTTTGATATCATCCGCTTCCCCGTTTATGTTTTCATAGATCAGCGCGCAGCAGTTCTCGATATTCTTCAACATGGAGGTGACCATCGTCTCATAGCCCTGCACGTCGCCGACGCTCTTGAAGTAAGCATACTGGTCATAGTCTGTTCCGATAATGAATTTTCCGGCTTCCACGCCGCCCTTTTCATCGGCTGCCTGCATGGCACCCATAGCCACGGCGCCCCCTATGTTGTAGACATAATCACAGCCGTTGTCCATAAGTACATTGACCGACTCGTAATCCCCCTGCACGGTAAGCTCTCCCATGTAGGTGTACATCATATCCACATCCAGGCCGAGTTCCTTCACTGCATATTTATAACCGCTCAGCCAGCCTGTTCCAAAATCGTTGGTGATCGGCGCATCTACATTTACGACACAGCCGATCTTGCCGGTCTTGCTCATCAGCGCCGAATAGACACTGACAAGGAAGGAACCTTCATTCTGTCCGAAGGAAACGCCGTAAATATTATCCAGTCCCGCCAGATCCAGATCCGGTGCCGTGTCATAGAGGATAAAGGTCATATCCGACCATTCACCGCTTCTTGATTTCTCAACTACCGTATCCGTGATGTACCATCCCATGGCCATGACATAGTCATAATGCTTCGTCTCAAGTGCATCCACCAGCGAATTGACTGCCTGGGAATTATCATTGCCGTACTCTACCAGCGTCACATCATAACCGTATTTCTCTCCCGCTGCCTGCGCTGCGCGCCATCCCATGTCAGCCAGGCCAAAGTCACCGATATACGCTACATAACACAACAACGACTCCTTCTCTCCGGAAGCCTCTTCCCCCTCACCGGAAGCTTCGTCTGTGCCGCCTGTCTCCTCTGCTGCCGCCTCTTTCGTGCCGGCTGCTTCTTTCGTCTGACTGTCCGTACTGTTCCCGCAGGCCATCAGCCCCATACACAACGCTGCTGCTAAAATAACCGCCAATACCTTCTTCTTCATTTGTCTTCCTCCTGATCTGTAATGTCTGTTGTTACTTTTACTTATTTCCAATCAAATAAATTTTATCAGCTCCTTTCTTCCGCACATCCTGCTTTTTTTCATTTTGTTCACAACTTCGAACATTTTGTTTTCTCTTTACAACTTTTTGTTTTATTTTATAGTTGCACTATACATTACCAAACATAATATGTCAATTATTTTCGTAAAAAAGAACAGAAGTGGCATGTTTTGTTCTTTTCCATTGTTCGTTTTGATGAATTTACTATTTCTGTGAATAATACACCACTCCTATAATCTGATTGACATTGTCTTCCATACTATTTTATAATTTAAGTTAAATTCCATTTTTTGTTCCTATACGAAAAAAGAACAAACATAACAGACATGTTTGTTCCATTCCTTTTTTACAATTCGCTGTTGATTCATTTTCCGTGGAGGATATGCCGTGAGCAATTCATTTCGCCTTGACCAGATTTATACCCTGCTACTCCATAAAGAACGTCTGACCGTCGAAGAGCTGGCCCAGACTTTCAAGGTAACACCGACCACGATCCGCCGGGATCTGCTGGTGTTGGAGGAGCGCAACCTGATCCACCGTACAAGGGGAGCCGTCATGCTCTCCCAGGATCCGAGACGTACCACCAACTTCCTCCTGGATGAAAAAAAGAGGATCGCGGCGGCCGCCTCCCGCTTTCTGTCCGATACGATGTCGGTCATCCTGGATTCCGGGACAACTGTCGCAGCTTTTGTTGACTACATTCTTGAGAGCAACAACTTCGACAAAATTAATTTTATCACCCATTCTCCCCAGACCGCACTGCGGGTATCCGCCAAATACGCTGTATCCCTTCCAAGCGGCTGTCTGATGCCGCAGTCGGATTATATCGTCAGTTACGATGTAGAGAACTTCTACCGCTCTGTGAACGTGGATCTTGCCGTCCTCAGCAGCACAGGCGTCTACGATTGTCCGGGGCTTACCATAAGTTTCCCGCTCCAGCTAAACGTAAAAAAAAGCGCCGCCGAATGTGCCAACAAACGGATCGCGCTTCTCGATTCTTCCAAATATTTCCGACGCGGTATTTACGTCTTCTGTGATTTTCAGGATATCGACACCCTGGTCACCGTCGAGACAGAAGAAAACAAGCCACAGCTCGACCGCATCAGCAAACTGGGCACCGATATCATTCTGGCCTGACCGCCAGATACCGGCACACAAAAACTGCGTGCCAAATCCCTGGCGTCAATATCATTCCGGCCTGACAGTCCTACTCCGCAACCTCCACATAGAAAGCATAGTAGGCCGCACCGCCGCAGCCGCTTCTGTCCGTATCCCAGCGGGCGCTGACTTCATAGATCCAGCCGCCCGCTTCAAGAGTCATCTCATTCCCCCGCACGGACACTGTTTCGTCTGCCGCAGCAGTGTCGCCCCAATGCGCCCTGCTCCAACGGCAGGCAGTCACCTCATCCGGATCCTGCCCGAAACGAAGCGTTGCAGTCGTCTCTGTCGTCTCCAGCACAGGCAGCTGCCCCTCACAGTCCAGCGGATGCGGACCGTCCGCCTCTCCTCCCGTAACCGTACCGTCGCCGTTCTCACACTGCCAGGAGTACGACCCCGGCAGGACGCTACAACATGTCTCATCACTGACCACATCCAGCACAGGCGGCTCCTCCAGAATGAACACGACATCCTTCTCCTGCAAAAGACGGTTGGCATAACCATTCAGCGCTTCGCAGGGCTGATACTTCGTCCGGTATCCGACACCGTCAATCACGAGAAACGGATTATAGGCCATAACCGTTGTCTGTGTACCATCTGTCATCGTCAGCGTATAAGTAACGCCCTGTCCGGCATACTCCGTATAGGAATCATCTTTCTGATAGATCACCACATCCCGCAGATAGCCGGCCAGCGTCTCCGTCTCCGGAAGCCGGATGGTCACATCCGGCGGTACCAGCCGCACCGCAGCCGATGCGAGCTTCGCCGCCTCCAGATCTTTGAACGGCTTCGTGCCGACTGCTGTTTCCAATGGACTCCTGCCTGCTTTCAAAGTGTAAACGGCACTGCCGATACAACCCGCCAACAGGATACCGACTGCCATGACGATGATAGATTTTTTCTTAACCTGTTTCATAATGCTCCCTCTCCGCCTTTCGTATCTATATTGATTCTATCATAAATACCTTTCAGGCACAAAGCAGGTTTCAAAACCAGGCTTTCATCGTATCCAGTACTCTGACCAGTTCCTCCTCCGTTATGATATAAGGCACCATGGCGTACATGCAGTTTAAGAAAGGACGGCTGAATACGCCGCGTTCATATGCGAACTGCTGATAGCCCTTCAACACGCCCGCATCCTTCACTTCCACACAGACACATCCGCCCATGATCCGTACCTCTTTGACCCTGTGATCCGCAAAGCCCTCCATCTCACGTCTGGTAATCTCCTCGATACGGCGGATCTTCGCCATATAGTCCTCTCTCTCAAAAAGCTCAATCGATCTGAGCGCCACGCTGCATGCCAGCGCATTTCCCATAAAAGTGGGGCCGTGCATCAACGCCTGATCCGGATCGTCGCTGTAAAAGCCTTCGTACACCCTGTGGTTTGCAACAGTCACCGCATGGCCGATATAACCGCCCGTCAGCGCCTTGCCCAACACCAGAATATCCGGCAGTACCAGATCCGCCACAAAACGGTTGCCGGTCCGGCCAAATCCCGTCGCCACCTCATCGAAGATCAGCAGCACACCGTACCGGTCACACAGCTGCCTCGCCCGTTCAAGAAAAGAAACGTCATACATGCGCATCCCGCCAGCGCCCTGGAGCAGCGGTTCCACGATAAAACAGTTAAGCTCCCGGTGATACTTCGCAAAAGCCTCTTCCAATGCCTCTGTCCGTGCAGGAATATGGATCACATTTTTCTTCTCCCCGTAAGCCTCCAGAATAAAGTGATAATCCGCATCGTCTCCCACTTCCATTGTCTTGAAGGTGTCGCCGTGGTAGGCATGTGTCAGGGCAAGTACTTTTGTTCGTTTTTTATCTCCCTGGTTAACATAATATTGCAGAGCCATTTTCAGCGCCACTTCCACAGCAACACTTCCGGAATCGGAGAAAAAGCAGTAATCCAGATCCCCCGGCAGAAAACTCTGTAATTTATCGGCAAGCCTCTGCACCGGTTCATGGGTCAGCCCGCCCAGCATCACATGGGAAAAAGCATCGGCCTGAACCTTGATCGCCTCCGTCAGCGCCGGATGCTTATACCCATGGATCACGCTCCACCAGGAGGAGATCGAATCGATCATCTCCCGCTCCGGCGTTTTCAGCCACACCCCCTGCGCGTCTATGATCTTATAGGGTTCTTTCATTGTTTTCATCTGCTGGTATGGATACCAGATCATCTCGTATGCCTCCTTTTTCCTGCCCTGTTTTTGTTTTCCGGCAGTCTTCTATTAATCCTCATACAGCGCTGTCTATTTTTCGTTAGTCTTCCTACAGTGCTGTCAGTCTTCTATTAATCCTCATACAATGCAGTCAGCTTCCCAATCTCCATATCGAGTGTCCCGCTGTCAGCTTCCACGCAGGCAAGCACCGGCAGTTTCGTCCTGTGCTCACACATGCGCAGATTATCTTCCTCCATCCTGTCTCCCGGATGAAAACGATTGAAGATGATACCCTTCACGGGAAGGCCTTTCGCACGCATGTATTCCACAGTCAGCACCACGCTGTTGATCGTACCAAGCCCCGCATCGGCCACGATCAGGCTGGATAAGCCAAGCTCCCTGATCACATCCTCCAGCCACAGCTCCCTCTCATCAAAACAAATCGGACACAGAATGCCGCCGCTGCCCTCCATAGTCACATAATCGTACTGCCGGCAGACCTCCTCGAAACCCTTCATCACCTCCTGCAGCATGACCGGATTCCCCTCGATCCGTGAGGCAAGATGGGGCGAGACCGCAGCCTCATAGACATAAGGGCACATGCAGGCAAGAGACTGTTCAATCCCCGATACCGTCTTCACATACTGCGCATCGCCGGGAAGCAGCATCCCTTCCTCCGTCCGCTCGTTGCCGCTCATGGCAGCTTTATAGTAGGCAGCGTTCATGCCGCTTTCTTTTAACTTTTTTACGATCAGGCCCGTCACATAAGTCTTGCCCACATCCGTGCCGGTGCCGGTAATAAAAATTTTCTTAGCCATCGTGTCGCTTCACCTCGAATCCTGAACTGCGCAGCAGTTCCATGTCCGTCTCCACCGTAATGCCGGCCGTCGTCAGCATATCGCCGGAGATGGCCGCATTGGCGCCGCTTAAGAAACATGCTTCCCCTTTGTCGCCCAGCAGCCCTCTTCCGCCCGCCAGCCTGATTGACGCATCCGGAATCAGGAAGCGGAACAGCGCCACACACCTGCACGCCTCCTCATTGTCAAGCGGGACCCGGTTCTCATAGGGCGTCCCCGGAATCGGATTGAGAAGGTTCACCGGAATCGACTTTACCCCCAGCTCCCTGGCCGTCAGCACCATGTCGATCCGATCCTCCATCGTCTCTCCCAGACCCAGGATCCCGCCGGAGCAGATGGACAGCCCCGCCCGCTTCGCCGCCTGCAGCGTCCGGATCTTCTCCTCATAAGTGTGCGTCGTGCAGACCGACGGAAAATAACGTGCCGAGGATTCCAGATTACAGTGCACCCTGGACGCACCCGCCGCCTTGATCTTCCGAAACTGTACCTCATCCAGCAGGCCAAAGGAGACACATACCTCGATCGGGACTTCCGCCCTGATCCTGCGGATGCTCTCGCAGGCCTGCTCCACCTCCTCTTCCGAAAGCCTCCTGCCGGATGTCACGATCGAATACCGCAAAACGCCCTGCTGCGCGTTGCGCCTTGCATCCTCCAGCAGCTCCTGTGTAGAAAGCAGCGGATAACTCTCCTCACAGGCCGTCCGGTAATGGGCACTCTGGGCACAGTACCGGCAGTCCTCGGAACATCTGCCGCACTTTGCATTGACGATCGTGCACAGGTCGAAGCCGCTTCCGCACACCTTCCTGCGGATCTCATCCGCCGCCTGCCGCAGCTCTTCAAGCGGTTCCTCTGCCAGCCGCAGCGCCTCCTCGCGGCCGATCCATTTTCCCCGCAATATCTTATCCTTCATCTCTTCCGTAAAGCTCATCAGCTTTGACCTCCTTCTTTACATCTTTCCATTCTTACATTCTGGCGATCACCGGTTTGATACGCTTCGTCAACACCGCCGCCACAAAGCACAGACAGATATCCCCCGGCACCGCCAGCAAAAAGCAGTACAAAAACAACGGCCACAGCCCGATCGGCGTATTGATCACATAATTACAGATGATATAGTAGTATACCATGCCGGCCCCGTAAACGATAGCCAGACCGATAAAATTCGCAGTCAGAATCCTGCCCAGAGTCAGTCCCTCCAGCTTCTCCGTCAGCCTGCCCGTCACATAAGCCGCCAGGATAAAGCCCAGAATATAGCCGAAGCTCGGTTTCAGGACATACCAGAAGCCGCCGCCTTCTGCAAATATGGGAAGCCCTGCCAGTCCCAGGATCGCATAGGCTCCCACACTGACCGCTCCCAGCCTGCCGCCCAGAAGAAGCCCCGCCAGCATCGTAAACAAAAACTGCAAAGTAAAAGGAACGACCGGAACCGGTATCCTGATAAACGCCCCCACCGCCGTCAGCGCCGTAAACAGGCTGCACACAGCCATTTTCTGAATCCTGCTCTTCTTTTCCATCTCTTCCTCTCCTTTTCCTATCTTAGATGTAAAATTTTTCCGGTTTCCATCCCCTCCGCAATCTAAAGTAACAAAAAAGAGGCGTATTGTCAACCACATATTTATATAGGTTAACAATACGCCAATCATAACAACACTGCACCGTTCTCTTGATTTTCCCACGCCGCCGAAAACCAGCGGACTGATCGTCAGCCGCCGTGACGGCAAAGAAGTATATTACCGTGCAGCAGATACCAGGCAGAACCGTCTCCTGCACCAGATGATCAAACAGGTCATGGAGGTCACCTGACTGAATCAGTTATGATGAGGAGCCTTACTCGTCAACTTCAATGTTGTCATACATCAAATATCTTGTCCTGATCGTCTCCAGCGTCATCTTGTAGTTGATATAGCAATAATCCCTGCCGCGTGTATCCGTATATTGCAGGAACAGGCTGTATCCATTTGCACGCTGGGCGCCCGGCTGATCCCAGAGTTTCAGGACAGAACCGTCTCCATACGAAAGTACGATCGGTTCCCCTTCCGGTACGCTCCTGCTCTCTTTGCCGGACTTGTTAAAAGTAATATAAGAATAGATCCCGTACATATTGTCTGCCGATATTTTGTAATGCCTGCCGTCCATCTCGGCGATAAGACTCTCATTCTCATAGGCGTAAGTGGTGCTGTTTGACAGATTTTTGACAAAAACCTTGAACCGCCTGTTATACCCTACAACCCAGCCGCCGACAATCAGGACCACCGCAGCCAGGACCAGGATTCCCGCGATAATAACTGTTAATGCTTTGTCATGCCCTGTTTTTACATCCTTCCTGATATTTGCATACAAATCATCCATCCCTTATTCCCCATTCTTTCCACTGCACTGCCAGACTGCCGCCTCCGTACATACCTGTTTTGATCAACGCCGTCATTCTTTCCGTTTTCTTAAATTATAAACCTCATCCACGAAATGTGCAATCTGTCAGTATTCATTGGAACAGGCATCTGAAACCGTTGGTTACTATTCACGGTGCCCTGCACCCTGCTGCAGGGCATCCGGACGATAACTTTACGGTTTCAGGCATCCAGCCCCTCGCCGAAGGCGACTTGGAATGGGCTGGATGCGTTACAGTTTGCGGCCGGTTAGGCCGTAAACTGTAACTATGGTTGATTATTTCCCGGAATATGGTATGATACCCATAATGATGAATGCAAAAACTTTTTCGTCTTTACACTTAAAATCGAGGAGGAACGTATGAACTTCAAAATGATTCATGAAAACTACAACGTATTTGATCTGCAGAAATCCATGGCATTTTATGAGGAAGCCCTGGGGCTCCGGGAAGTGCGCAGGAAGGAAGCAGAGGACGGTTCTTTTATCATTGTCTACATGGGAAGCGAAGAAGGAGATTTCCTTCTGGAGCTGACATGGCTGAGGGATATGGAGCGGCCATATAATCTGGGCGATTGTGAATTCCATCTGGCGTTCCACACGGACGATTATAATGCGGCATATGAAAAACATAAAGCAATGGGCTGTATCTGCTATGAGAATCCGGCAATGGGCATCTATTTCATTGCTGATCCCGATGGATACTGGCTGGAAATCGTACCATAAAAAAACAGTACACTGCTCTCATGATCCTGCGGGGAATTGTGAGAGCAATGTACTGTTTTCTCAATATATTTCATACTGCATCATCTCATATTTCAGCTTCGTTCCTTCCATGATCTCCGGCGGAAGCAGCGCTCTCGCCACCAGCTTCAGCTCATCGCTCTCCACATCAATCCGCCTCAGGTTCGCATAATCCCCGTCAATGCTGACTACTTCATACTCAAATGTATTCATCCTTTCGTCCCTTCTCCTTTCCCGTTTTTGTATATTATTTTGCAGTAAACAGCATCAGAAATTCCGTTTACCATATCCTGTCTCTGATTTTACCACACTTGCACCGCCATGTCTTTCCAAACACAAATTCCCATGAAAAAATTACACCTCCTGCCGCATCTGCAGCAGGATCCGCTTCTCCATCCGGCTCACCTGTACCTGGCTGATCCCCAGACACTTTGCCACCTCCATCTGTGTCTTATCCTGAAAATAGCGCATACTGATCAGCTCCCGTTCCCGCTCTTCCAGCTGTCCCAGAAGCTGCTCCAAAAGCATGTGGTTGAGCACCTTCTCCTTCTCCGTGTCCTCACAGACCCCGGAAGACGCGCCTGCCTGTCCCATGGTGGAATATCCCATGCCGCCGCTGCCGCCCACTACCTGATCCACCAGATAGATCTCGTTGCCGTCCGACTGGTACACCGACTTATAGATGGACTCCACCTCAACATTGGCATCCAGCGCCATCACGATATCCTCCGTCTCCAGTCCCGTGGCCTCCGACAGCTCCTTCAGCGTCGCTTCTCTCCCCAGCTTCTGGGAAAGTCGCTCGGCGGCCTGCTTGATCTTCCAGCCGTTCTCCTTCAATGTCCTGCTGACCTTCACCATACCGTCATCCCGCAGGAAGCGTTTGATTTCTCCCTGGATCATGGGCACGGCATAGGTCGAAAACCGCACCTCATAGTGCAGGTCAAACTTGTCTATGGCTTTCATCAGCCCGATACATCCTATCTGGAACAGATCCTCCATATCATATCCACGCCCGGCGAAACGCTTGACGATATGCCGCACCAGGCCCAGATTTTCCTCAATCAGTGTCTCTCTTGCCTCTTTATCTCCTGCCTGTGATCGTTCGATTAATACGGCAGTCTCTTCCATCGGCTATTCCTCGCTGTCTATCCAGGAGCTGACACCGATCTTCTTGCACATCCTCACCAGTGTCCCGCAGCCCGATTCCGATTCCACTTCCAGATCATCCATAAAGGCCTCCATAAAGGCAAAGCCCATCCCCGAGCGATCCTGCTCCGGCTTGGACGTATAGAGCGGTTCCATGGCCAGCTGCACGTTCTCAATGCCGACACCGCGATCCGAAATCACCACCTCCAGCACATCCCCCTGCAGCATACAGTCCATATACACCCTGTCCTCCGGATTATTGCGGTTCTCATAGCCATGGATCACCGCATTGGTCACGGCCTCGGAGACCGCAGTCTTCACGTCCGACATCTCCTCCAGTGTGGGGTTCAGCGGTGCGATGAAAGCCGCTGCCACCATTCTTGCAAAGGACTCATTGTCCGACACCGCCGCAAATTCCAGCCGTATCTTGTTGATCGTCTTATTGCCGCTTTGCTTTTCAATCACTTCTATCATCTTACTATCCATTCCTTTCTCTCAGCCTGCACTCTGTTATCCTTTCTTCAAATCATGCGAAGCACAGGATCCTTTCAAATCCCCGCTGCCCTTATCTGCAGTTTCTCTGTGCGGTTTGTCTAATTCGAAATGATCTCCACAATATTCTGCAGCCCCGACAGCAGCAGGATGCGCCGTATCCGATTGTCTGCATTGATGGCATAGACCTTGCCGCCAAAACAGGCGATCTTCTTGTATCTGCCCAGAATAATGCCGATTCCCGAGCTGTCCATAAAGGTTGTCCGCTCAAAATCAAACACAACATTGCCCACTTTTTTTGTCATGATATAACGGTCTGCTCTTGTACTTATGTCAACCGATCTGTGATGATCTATTTCATCCGGCAGCCTTATCATAAGGTAATTGTCGATCACTTTAAAATCTTCCATGTTATGTAAACTCCTTTCCCCTGTTTTGGCATGGATTCTTCTGACGCACGAAAAGGACATGGCATACGCCATGTCCTTTCTCTTTCGTATCTCTCTATTCTTCATCCGGACGCTTCTTCCACAGCTTCCACATCGTCATTTTTCACGGAAAAGCAGTCACACTTATTCTGCGTTCTCCATTTCCTCCAGAAAGGCTTCCGACTTGCTCGCCTTCTCCGTATTCGGGAACAGCTCGATTACCTGCAGATAAGCCTCCTTCGCCTTCTCTTCCTCTCCGGTACGGTAATAGGAGTTGGCCAGATTGTAAAGCGCATCTCCGTTAGCCGCATCGTACTTAAATGCCTTCTCCAGATTCAGGATCGCATCCGCGTAATTCTCCTGTCTGTATGCTTCATAACCGTCATCGTAGTACGCCTGCGCCACGCTGGGACCGACAAGCGCAAGCAGTGTATTATACAGATCCTCGAAGGACTCCGAATTGCCGTCCCCTCCCTCCGTATCATCCTGCACGATCTCTTCCAGATAATCCGCCACCACCGTGACTTCTTCCGGATTGGTCAAATATGCATCCGCCGCCTTCAGCAGGCTTTCCACCGACCGCAGCTTGCCGTCAGTGCCCAGATAAGCCTCCAGATCCTGCTGCAGGTCGCCGTTCTTCTTCGTCAGCTCATTCACCTGCTGCTGCAGTTCGTCGATGGTGGCAGTCTTGGCATCCGACTGTTCACTCACTTTGCGCAGATCCTCGTCGATATCCGCCCGGGAGGCCTGTATCCTGGCCGGCAGGATCAGAAATATGGCGATCGCGATACCGATGATCACCCCGATCCCCAGATTCAGCAGTGATGTGACACCCTTGCCTTCTCTGATATTGACCGGCTGGATGATGGTCTCGTTACCGCTCTGGTATTTGACGATATCGTCCGTCTTCTGTTTCTTCCGGGAAGACTGCTTCACACCTTCCTCCGGCACCAGCATCTCTTCTACCTCTTTCAGATAGCGCTGCGTGGCCGTATTATTCGTATCGATCTCTCTGCACTTGGTCAGCTCTCTTCTGGCTCTCTCCCACTCTTCACTGTTGATATACAAAAGCGCCAGCAGCTGATGTGCTCTGATAAATTTCGGGTTTAAGGACAATACCTTCTTGAGCTGGATCACCGCCAGATCCAGACTGTCCTGATTACAGTAGGTAAGCGCCTGATTATATTTCTTAATCGTCTGATTGATGGTATCCAGCCGGTTCTGATTGGTCTGGATCATATCAATATAGTCATCCGCTATATTCTTCTTCGGCCTTAAGTTCTTGCTGATGACCCATTCGCTGAGCGCCGCCACCACCTCGCCGGTCTCGAAATATACCAGTCCCAGCAGGTTGCGCGCTTCCACGTTGTTTTTATTAAATTTTAAACTCTGACGCAAACTGGTGATCGCACCTGTCAAATCTCTGACGTTTGCCCTCTCCAGACCTTCATTGTAAAAACGGTTGGAGATATATATGATCTTCTTGTACAGGGCTACATCGGCACCGCAGTTCGTGCAAAAATCATGTTCGGACAGACTACATCCACACTGATAACAAATCATCTATGCCAGTCCCCTATTCTATGTCTAATGCCGCCTGTATCTCGGCTTTCTTCGCTTCCTTCACAATCTTGACCATCAAATCGGCCATATCCGTCAAATCCTGATTATAAATTGCTTCCTCCGCATCCTCAACCTCTAAACTGGGATGGAATTTCTTCAGCTCTTCTTCAAAATTAATCATGCCGAGGCCTCCTTAAAAGGGCTTTGATCTCGCCCGCCAAATATAATGAACCGACAATATACACCATATCCTCGTCATCTTTCTCCTGTACCAGCTCCCGAAAGGCGCTGTCCAGATCATCATAAGCCCTGCAGATAAATCCCGTATATTGCCTGTAGGAATCTTCCAGTATCGTAAGCGGCAGGGCACGCTCATCCTTAAGCGCCACCACGCCGATTTCGTGAAACAGGCCTGAGAGGGCTACCGCCTCCGTCACCGCCTGATATTTCTTATCTCTCACAACAGAATATAATAACTTCCGCTTCCCCTTGCAGGGATGCAGCCTCACCGTCTCCAGAAAAGCCCTGATGCCGTCTATATTGTGGGCGCCGTCCAGAAATACGGACGGCAGAATCTCCTCCATCCGGCCCTCCCAGGCCGTCTTCCGGATTCCTTCCTGCATCACGGGTACCGTGATACGTCCGTCCCCCAGTCTGACAAGCGCCGTCACTGCCAGCGCCGCGTTCTCTGCCTGATAGACTGCCGGCATGGACACAGTAAAACCAATATAATCATAATAGTTTAAATGAAGAGAAAAATCAATTGTTTTATGCTGAATCTTTATTTCTTTTATCGCATGTTCCGGCAGCGGAACCGTTTCTGCGCCCACTCCGGCGGCGCATTCTTCGATCCGGCGTGCCGCCTCCTTCTGTCCGGCCGGATAGACAACGGGAACACCCGGCCGCAGGATCCCCGCCTTCTCTCCGGCGATCTCCCAAAGCGTTTCCCCCAGATATTCCGTATGATCATAGCCAATGGACGTGATCACGCACATGTCTTTTCGCTGTACGGAATTGGTGGCATCCAGCCTGCCCCCAAGGCCGGTCTCCAGCACCACATATTCCACGCCTTTTTTCTCAAAAAAGACCATTGCCATAAAGAACAGGAATTCAAAAAAGCTGGGATGATAGGACTCCTGCACAAGTTCCGACGGCAGTGCGGAGAGCTTTTCCCGTACCGCTGTAAAAGCCTGCAGAAACTCTTCCTCCGTAGCAATCACCCCGTCCGCCACAAGCCGTTCCCGCATCGAAACCAGATGGGGTGAAATGAACATGCCCGCAGAAATCCCCGCCTCGCAAAAGACCGAACACAAATAAGCACAAACGGAACCTTTTCCGTTTGTGCCTGCCACGTGAATGATCCTGCAATGCTGCGCCGGGCTGCCGAGATGCTCCAGGAACCTTACGGTATCCTCCATGCTGTTCTTGCCGGTAAACCTCGGAATGCTGTTGATATAGCGTTCCGCCTCTTCATAAACACTGACTTCTTCCGTCATCCTCTTTTTCCAATCCATCCCTGTATACTGTATCTTCACGCACAACACACCTCACCGTTGTCAATGTACGATCACATTGCCTTCCAGCACGCCGTTGTCCGCCGTATAGATCATAAATCCCGTGCCTCTGTTTAACGTCAGCTGTTCCACATTGACACCGATCACCACATTGCGGTAGATGTTGCCGTCCACCTTGATGTAGGCCCCCTGGCTTTCCTCCATCAGGATCTCCAGCATTTCCTTCTCATCCCGGATTTTTCCCAGTTCTTCCGCAAGGCTCTCCTCTATTTTGTCCTGTTCGACCATTCTGATCTCCGCCGCCATGGACATTCCGAAGCCGCCCATACGCTTATCCCGCGAACCGTCCGACAGATCCGCCAGCTTATCCTTAATCTCGCTCTCCTTACGCCGCAGTTCCAGATACCGCTCGTAAGAGCGCTGCTCGTAACCGCTGTGCAGGATCGTCTTCACCTCCGCATCACTGCCCGCCGTCATTGCTTCAATGCCTTTAAATCCGTGCACATAGCCTCCGATCACAGCACCCTTCTTACCGGTGGTGATCACCTTATCCTCCGCGGAGATATTGGCATTCAAAATAGTATTGGACTGCACGGAGCCTCCGGCTACCACCGTCGTATTCTCGATGAAGTCAGCAAAAACATTGCCCTTGGCCGATATACTGCCGCCGCCCTGTATGCCGCGGCTGATGATCACATCACCGCCCGCGATCAGCGTCGCACTGCCCGCCGTGCCGTGAATCTCAATGTTACGTCCGGAGCGGATCACAACGCCGTTCTCCACATTGCCGTTGATGATCACATCGCCGAAAAATTCCACCTTTCCCACGATCAGCGTCACATCCCCCGCAACCTCATGGACTTTCTGGATATCGATCTTACCGTTCTTGGCCTCGATCTTCCCATCGGTCTGCGCAAAATATTCATCGCCGACGCGCTCTACCCCCTTGCCCCGCAGCGGCAGAAGTTCCTTCGGCGCTTTTGCCTTGACTTCCACGCCCCGCACCGTATAACCGTCGCTGCCCGGTTCGGCATGATGATAGACCGCAACCTTCTCGCCGCTGTGCACATTGTGAAGTGCGCTCATACTCGTGTAATCCACCGTGCCGTCTTCCCTGATCTTGGGCACGCCGTACTCTTCCGGTGTGAAAAGGTACTCGAACCAGCCGTCCTTCCCTTTCTGGACTTCTTTCCCTTTCGCTACCAGAATCTCTCTCTCATAGACCTTCTTCTTAATCATCGCGGACAGATTAGAACTGTGGTATCCCGTGATCACACCGTTGCGCTCCAGATAAGTGATCAGCTCATTCTTCGTATAGGTCTGGCCGTTATCCGGCGGTGCAAGATAAAGCCACGCTGTCATTCCGTCCTTCTCCACCCGAAGTCTCGTGCCTCTGGCCAGATTCGTACCGCAGGGATCCCAGCCGAAATCCACCGTCTTCTTCCCGGCCGCCCCGGCATTCTCCCCTTCATCGCCCCATATCATGGCATTCTTAAGTTTGTTCATCTGTTCCCGGGAAAATTCTATCTCACCCACGCGTTTACCCTCACCTTCTCCTGTCTCTGCAAACTCGCTGCTGTCCGGGCATGGACATGTATGACCTTCTCTGTCAACACATCCATGCCGGAAACAGAAATTTGTTATGCCGTTTACTATACCATAACTTTACACCAAATCCACTCACTTTTCCAGTCCTATTTCTTCAACTGCAACAGCGGCGTTACTATTCACGGTGCCCTGCCCCCTGTTGCAGACTAAACCGTAACCTTTAACTGTCCCAGCCGCTCCTGCACCTGCGACAGCATCTGTGTATACTTCTCCAGCTTCGCGCGCTCTTCCGCAACCTTCGCTTCCGGCGCCTTCGCCATGAACTTTTCATTGTTCAACATGCCGTTGACCCGCGCAAGCTCAGCCTGCAGCCGCTTTTCCTCCTTCTCAAGCCGCTCGATCTCCTGCCTGATGTCTACCAGCTCCGCAAACGGAATGTACACCGCCGCATTGGGGACCACCACCGATACCGCATCCTGTGCAATGCCGCTTCTGTCCGCCTGCACCGTCACCCCGGAAGCGCCCGCCAGAGAGGCAAAGAACAGCCTGCCCTCCTCGAAGACATTTCTCACCGCTTCCGCCTCGCTGACTACGAACATCGCCGCTTTTCTGCCGGGCGCCACATTCATCTGCGTGCGGATATTGCGGATACCGCGCACCGCTTCCTTGATCAGCTCGATGGCCTTCTCCTCGGTCTGATACGCCTTCTCTTCAGTATATGCCGGCCAGCTGGAGATCATTATGGACTCTTCTTCGCTCTGGATCGTGCAGAAGATCTCCTCGGTGATAAAAGGCATATAAGGATGCAGCAGTTTCAGCGCGTCGATCAGCACATGCTTTAACGTCCACAACGCAGCATTCTTGCTCTGGGCCGCACGCTTCCCGCTCCGGCCGGCATCATCAGCGCCGTCCTGCTTCCCGCCGTCTGCCGCTCCATCGGTGCCGTCCTGCTTCCCGGCACCGGTCATAGCCCCGGCATCCTCCCCTTCCGTCTCACGCTGGTACAGGCGCGGTTTCACCATCTCAATGTACCAGTCGCAGAACTCGTCCCAGATGAAATCGTACACCTTCTGTACCGCAATGCCCAGCTCGAAATGATCGATATTCTCCGTCACCTCTTTTACCAGCGTATTCAGTTTCGACAGAATCCACTTGTCGGCAGGCTCCAGACTCTCTTTGATCCGGTCATAGGAAACCTCCCATCCGCGGCCGCCTGTCTTCTCCTGCGTCTGGTCCATGTTCATCATAATGAAACGGGAAGCGTTCCACACCTTGTTGGCAAAGTTCCGGCTGGCTTCCACTCTCTCATAGTAGAAACGCATGTCATTGCCCGGCGCATTGCCCGTGATCAGCGTCAGGCGTAGCGCGTCTGCTCCATACTTGTCAATGATCTCCAGCGGATCGATGCCGTTGCCCAGGGATTTACTCATTTTGCGCCCCTGGGAATCCCGCACCAGCCCATGGAACAGCACCGTATGAAAAGGCTTCTCTCCCATCTGCTCATACCCGGAGAAGATCATCCGGATTACCCAGAAGAAAATAATGTCATAGCCCGTCACCAGCACATCCGTCGGATAGAAATATTTCAGATCCTCCGTCATTTCCGGCCAGCCCAGCGTGGAGAAAGGCCACAGCGCGGAAGAGAACCACGTATCCAGCGTATCCGGATCCTGGGTAAAATGCGTGCACCCGCACCCTGGGCATTCTGCCGGCGTCTGCCTGGCAACTACCACCTCACCGCACTCGTCACAGTAATAAGCCGGAATCCGGTGTCCCCACCACAGCTGACGACTGATGCACCAGTCGCGGATATTATCCGTCCAGTTAAAGTAAGTTTTATCCATACGCTCGGGAATCAGCTTAACATCACCGTTCCTGACCGCCTCCACCGCGGGACGGATCAGTTCGTCCATCTTCACGAACCACTGTTTCTTGATCATCGGCTCGATGGTCGTCTTACAGCGGTCATGGGTGCCTACGTTGTGCGCGTAGTCCTCGATCTTCACAAGCAGCCCTTCCGCTTCCAGTTCCTTCACGATCTGTTTTCTCGCCTCGTAGCGGTCCAGACCCACGTATCTGCCGCCGTTTTCGTTGATGGTAGCGTCGTCGTTCATGATATTGACTTCCGGCAGGTTATGACGCTTCCCAACTTCAAAGTCGTTAGGGTCATGAGCCGGCGTGATCTTCACCACGCCCGTACCGAACTCCATATCCACATATTCGTCTTCCACCACCGGAATCGCTTTGTTGACGATGGGCAGCCAGACCATTCTTCCTTTCAGATAAGTATATCTCTCATCCTTCGGATTCACTGCCACGGCGGTATCGCCCAACATCGTCTCCGGACGGGTAGTGGCAAACTCCAGGAACTCCGTCGTGCTGGGCGCACCGTTCTCGTCCACCAGCGGATACTTGATATGCCAGAAATGACCTGCCTGCTCCTCATACTCCACTTCCGCATCGGAGATGGACGTGTTACATACCGGACACCAGTTGATGATCCTGCTGCCCTTGTAGATCCAGCCTTTTTCGTGCATCTTGCAGAACACCTCGGTGACCGCCCTGTTGCAGCCCTCGTCCATGGTAAAGCGCTCCCTGTCCCAGTCGCAGGAAGAACCCATCTTTTTCAGCTGGTTGATGATGCGCCCGCCATATTCCTTCTTCCACTCCCAGGCACGTTTCAGGAATCCCTCGCGGCCCAGTTCTTCTTTGCTGGTTCCCTCCTCTTTCAGCTTCTCGATAATGCGCACCTCGGTGGCAATGGAAGCATGATCGGTGCCCGGCTGCCAGAGCGCATTGTACCCCTGCATTCTTTTATAGCGGATCAGAATATCCTGCATGGTATTGTCCAGCGCATGTCCCATATGCAGCTGTCCTGTGATATTCGGCGGCGGGATAACGATGGTAAAAGGTTTCTTCGTCTCGTCCACCTCGGCGTGGAAATAGTTCTTGTCCATCCACTTCTGATACAATCTGTCCTCCAGCCCCTTCGGGTCGTAAGTCTTTGCCAGTTCCTTGCTCATGTCGTGTCCTCCTGTATAAATCCTTCTTTGTTCTTACTTCTTCTTTGTTCTTACTTCTTCACAGTTTTTAGTTGCTTTTTCGCCCGGCGCAGTGCGGTCATTGCTTTTTGTCATATGGAAAATTCATAAAAATTTCCCATATAAAAAGCCCTCTGCTGATCCTGTCACAGCAAAGGGCGCATCATGCGCGGTACCACCTTGGTTTCTCACTCATCGATTCTCAAGCTGACTCTCCGGCCGCCGAATGTGCGATCGATCCAAGATCCATCTTCCACCGCCTGCCGTCGGATATCCTTTCAAATCTGATCCGCTAACGGGGATCGGGCGGGAACATCTACTAAGCTGCCTGCCAAAGAACTGCAATGCACCTTCCATTCAACATTCCGGTTCCGAAGCTACCTTCCACAATCCCTCTCCGAAGCAGCCTTCCAGCCTGCGGCTGCTCTCTCTGGCGGCGGTCAAAAGTGTACTCCTCTTCGTCATCACCTGTAAATTTTAATAGTATTATAACTTCAAACTCTTTTTTTTACAAGAAAAATCATTCTAAAATCATTCTCTGTGATTCTTTGAAATGACTTTGTTACGATTCATGGTGAACTGTAACCTGACTTTTACTGATTTTGAGGCCGTTCCTGTGCGTACCTCTGCAGGTACTTCCGCAGTCCCTCCGCCGCCGCGCTCTTCCCCCTGCCGCTGTCATAGACCAGACGGATCTCCCGTCCGGGCGGTTCACAGTCAAGCGGGATCCGCACCAGCTGTCCCGCATCCAGCCAGGGCTGTGCCATCCGTTCCGGCACGAATCCGATCCCCATGCCTGCCCGGATCAGCGGAATCAGCAGATCGGAAGTCGCCACCTCCGTATCCGGTTCGATATCCACATTCTGCCGGAAAAAGAATGCCCGGTACAGCTCACAGGTCGCCGTGCCGCTGCCGATCCCCACCCACGGATACGCCTGCAGATCCTGCAGACTCCACGGCCCGCAAAACGTTCCGACGCAATGCCCTTCTTCTCCCGTCTTCGCCTTCCCTTCTCCCAGCCTCCGGTACGGCTCCCCGCCCGCCAGTATCTCCCGGAATCCGGTCAGCTTTCCGGCCACCAGATGCCCCGTCGTCTCGAAAGGCGTGGTGATCACGGCCAGATCCAGCCTGCCATAAGCAAGCCGCTTCAAAATATCCGGCGTGGTATGATTGTGAATCTTGATCCTGACTCTCGGACAGGTTTCCTTAAATGACCGCAGCGCATCCAGCAAAAAAAGATGCAGCGCCGTCTCCGTCGCACCGATCTCCACCGTCCCCGTGCCGTCAAGAAGCTGTGCCCCGATCTCCTCCTGCGCCTTTAACAGCTGATGAAACGCAGCCTCCACATGGGCGTACAGGCGTTCCCCCTCCTGTGTCAGCGCGATTCCTCTCGCCTCCCGCACCAACAGCTTGCATTGCAGCCCCTCTTCCAGCAGCTTCATGACCCTGGTCACATTGGGTTGATTGCTGCCAAGCGCCGCAGCCGCCCGGGTGATGTTCTTATATTTTGCTACATAATAGAAAATTTTATAATACTCAAAATTAATATCCATCCTGTCCTGCCACCTGCCATCCTATATACCATACACTATAACATATAATATTTATATATCTCACATATAATCAATATATTTTTAATATCTCTCATCTGGTATTATAATACGATATTGTAAAAAAAGACAGGAAATGTGAGAAAGGAACGAATCTTACTATGAACAAAGACTTGACCAAAGGCGACCCGCAGAAAATCCTCTGGGCCTTCTGCCTTCCCATGTTCGGGAGCATCATTTTCCAACAGCTCTATAATATTGCCGACTCCCTTGTGGCCGGCAGGTTTATCGGCGAAAACGCTCTGGCCGCCGTGGGAAACAGCTACAATATCACCCTGATCTTCATTGCTTTTGCCTTCGGCTGCAACATGGGATGCTCCGTCATCGTCTCCCAGCTGTTCGGCGCCAAAGACTACGCACGGATGAAGACCGCCGTCTACACCACCCTGATCGCCAGCGCCGTACTCTGTATCGTGCTGATGCTTGCCGGGTTCCTGTCCTGCGACGTCCTGCTGCGGCTGATGAAGACGCAGGAGGAGATCATGGCCGATTCCGCACTGTATCTGGATATCTACATATTGGGACTGCCCTTTTTACTCTTCTACAATATCGCCACCGGGATTTTCTCCGCACTGGGAGATTCGAAGACACCTTTCCTCTTCCTGGCCTTTTCTTCCACGGCAAATATCGCAGTGGACATCCTGTTTGTCGTTTCACTGCAGATGGGAATAGCGGGCGTAGCCTGGGCAACCTTCCTCTGTCAGGGAGTCAGCTGCATTTTCTCTGTGCTTTTGATCTTAAAAAGGCTGGCCGGAATCGAAATATCGTCCGGAAATGCAAAGATTGAAGTTTTTTCCTGGGATCTGTTAAAGAAGATCCTCACCATCGCCATCCCCAGCATCCTGCAGCAGTCCTTCATCTCCGTCGGCAATATTCTGGTACAGGGCTGTATCAACAGCTTCGGCGTCAGCGTGGCCGCCGGTTACTCCGCCGCCATCAAATTGAATAATCTGGTTATTACCTCGTTTACGACGATCGGCAACGGCATATCCAATTTCTCCGCCCAGAATATCGGCGCGAAAACCTGGTCCCGCGTCAGGGAAGGTTTCCGCGCCGGTCTGAAACTGGTGTGGACTTTAAGTCTGCCGCTGTGCCTGCTTTATCTGTGTCTTGGCAGATATCTGCTCCTGCTCTTCATGGACCAGTCCTCCGTCAAAGCGCTGCAGACGGGACAGCAGTTTCTCTGGATCGTATCGCCGTTCTACTTCATGATCTCCGCCAAACTGGTCTCCGACGGTATTCTGCGGGGCGCGGGCGCGATGAAGCAATTCATGACCGCCACCTTCACCGATCTGATCCTGCGGGTAGTACTGGCCTTTGTGCTCTCAGCCCTCATGCGCTCCGAGATCGGCATCTGGCTCTCCTGGCCCATCGGGTGGTGTCTGGGCACGTTACTGTCACTGCTTTTTTATAAAAAGGGTTACTGGAACGCGCAGGCCTGACTCTCCCACCGCTCGATCACACAGCTGTGCGGCTTGTCAGCATTGTCCTTGTCGTAACCGATCCCCACAAGCAATATTTCGCCCGTATAATCCTCCAGCGCCTGTGTATACTGTCTGTCCTTGATCTGCCGGATCGCCGTCCGTGCGGATTTATCATATTTCAGTTCTACAATCAGCGCCGGTTTCCCCGTATGCGGCAGCGGCAGGAACACAATATCCGCAAAGCCCCTGCCGGTGGGCAGTTCCCGGATCAATCTGTAATCCTTCCTCGCACTGTAATAGGCCAGGCCGATGGCACAGGCCAGCGAGTTCTCATCATTATAGGTTAGAATAGAAGAAACCTCTGTATGCGCCCGGTCAAGTCCCTCGGCCACCCTGCTCTCCCGACCGGCCAGCGTATCTTCCACCAGCTGCTCCGACGCTTTCAAAACGCGCATTACCTCCGGCCAGCCGCCCGTACTCATGGCATTCTCAAATTCCTCAATGATCTCCTTATTGGGGATAAACGCCTCCTTCCGCCCGGAATCGTAGGCCAGATATCCCAAATGGATCAGCAGCGTCAGCACATCATCCTTCGAATCCAGATTACGCATATCATTACGAAAGCTGCGCGTATTGACCCGCACACGACCGCCTCCGAGCATACGCACAATATCCTCCCTTAATCCGTCGAAGTCCATATCCATATAGATCTTCAGCGCGTCATACACTTCCGTGGAAACCCAGTAATTGGAAAACCTGCGGTTGCACATGGCTTCCACCACGGAACGCGGGTTAAAGATATGCTGAAATCTTGTAAAACTGTAACCATCATACCAGCTGCAAGTCTCGTCGAAATCCATTTGAAACCGGTCGCACAATGCTTTTACTTCATCTTCCGTGAATCCGGTATACTCTTCCAACGCCTTCTGGTCTGTCATCGAATATTCCCAGAACATGTTGAGCGCCGAGTGCTCCCCATATTTCTTCACCGGCAGGATCCCCGTCATATAGGCAAGCGCCACATAAGGCTGGTCCTTCAAAAGGTTTCTCAAAAAATCCAGATACTGCTTCTGTAACCCCTCTGACGCCTGCCTTTCACGCATCACGCAGTCCCATTCGTCAATCAGAAAAATAAACTGCCTGTCCGTCTCCACAAATATTTCCCGCAGCGCCACGGCAAGCCCCCTGTCCTGACAGTCTAAAAGCTCTCCATATTCTTTTTTGAGCTCGCGCATTACCTCCTCGGTCAGATATTCCGTAACTTTTCCCGGAGCGGCCTCGATCAGGAACTGCTGCATGTTCAACCAGATCACATCATACTGGTTCAAGTGCTGCCGATAAGTCTCCTCTCTCTCGATCTGCAGACCTGCAAACAAATCTGCGGAATCGCAGCCACGGCTGTAGTACGCGGCAAGCATTTTCAGTGCCATGGATTTTCCGAAACGTCTCGGCCTGCTGACACAGATAAACTTCTGCTCTGTATTAATGTACTCGTTCGTACAGGCAATCAATCCTGTCTTATCTACATAAATCTTAGAACGAATGGATTCCCAGAATCCCCTGTTTTTCGGATTAACATAAAACCCCATAGCCAGACCTCCTCTACGTTTATCCCGTCAACGTCTCCCTTCTGTTTTTACTGCAGACGCCAGACCATACAGTCATACTCAAACCCAACTGTCACTGCATCAACTGAACCACAGACATATGTCATACCGTCAGACTCCGTCCACTCCGTTCTCCTGCTCTGCTTCCTCCTTCTTCCGCGTCACATGCAGATATCTGCGCAGTGCGCACAGAATACCCACGCTGATGACCGACACGAAATCATCCACCGGCGTCGTATCACCCAGGATCATATGCCTTGCCACAAGAAAGATCAGCACTTCCATGACATTGTCGGAATTCGGCCGGCACAGCATCTGCAGAAACTCAATGCCAATGACGATCACAAAGACGTCCTCCAGAAAAGGCTTAAACGCCGAAGTGTCCACCGCCAGCGAATGAAAGATCTCGAAATCCTTCAACAGACTGTAGACGGACAGCAGAATGCCGAACAGCACGATAACTGCCATCACGCTCTCCAGCGCTTCTCCCGTCCGCTGAATATTTTTCTTAAATCTGCTCATAAATCGTTCCATAAAAATCACCCATCCCTAATCCGCTGCAGCTACATTACTGCTTCCACAATTTCCAATTTCTTCGTCCGGAAACTAACAGATTGCCGGCACCGTCCCTCCGTATTGAAAAAACACTGCATTCTTACCTCTCCGTAGATATGATTTCCTGATACGATTTCATTCTATCATTATCTATCGGGGATGTAAAGAAAACAGCGTTTTTTCAACAAGTCTGCGGCCGGTCAGGCCGTAAAATATAACAACAGCATCATTCTGCCACAGCAGATGCACCCGGCCTGTCAGTCCGTAGACCGCAGCCGCTCCACCAGACTGTCCTTCTCCAGATTGTGGAAACACAGATAAGGAACAAGCACGGCAAACAGAAGCAGCGGCGGCGTACAGATCACCAGCGGCAGAAGCGTAAACCGGAAGGTCGTAAAGCCGCCCTCCACCATGGCCCGCACACCGATCCCCACCGCCAGGGAACTGATCACGTAGGTACACAGCAGTGTGATCCATGCATAATCCATTCCTTCCCAGACAAGCAGTTTACATAATTGCGGCTTCGTCATGCCCACGCTCTGCATCATGGCAAACTCTTTTCTTCTGGACACAATGGAAGTGACCATGGAATTGATAAAGTTCAGCACACCTACCAGAGCGATCACGATGCTCACCACATTGCCCATCACCGCACTGGACCTTGTCTCACGGCGATACTGCGCGGCTTTGGAAGCCCGGGTGGTAAGCGGGATGTTCTCTCCCGTCTCTGCACTGTAGCGGTCCAGCATTTCCTGGGCAGCATCCAGATGCGCATCCTCCACGTCAAAGAATACTTTACGCGGTGTATTCTGGGGCCAGCGTGCCCGAAAAGTCTCCATAGGCACGATAAATTCCAGATAATGCCGGTCCTTATTTTCTGCGCCTCCCTCTTTTGCCCCTTCCGTAACGACCGAGAATTCGTCGAGCACCGCCATGATGGTATATTCCTGGCCCTCGATCTCCACGGTATCTCCCACCGAGACCGTAGGCAGCGTCTGTCCCTCTTCCTTCGTCATGGCAAGGCCGGCAGCGATCGCATATTTTCCTGTGGCAAACTGCTCCGCATCATAGCTTCCGGCAAGTACATGCGCCTCTGCAGTGTAGGCATCCAGCACAATGCCGTCCAAACCGTAGACCACCGCCCCCGCACTTTTCTCTTCCACAGCTTCCTGTATGGACTGCGGTCCCACAGGATCATAGGACGCCCAATCGGCCAGCACATCGTCCGTATAAAAAGCCTGCATGTTCGCAATGGTCTGCTCACTCAGCGCGATCTCTGTCTCATGACTGTATTCGTAACCGATGCCCTCCAGTCCTTCCAACGCCTCCACCTGCGCGATCAGCTCCGGATGCAGGGTATCACCGTAAGGGTCGTATCCCTTCATGTACTCTTCACTGGTGGCCTGATCCATCTGGAAATCACTCAGCATCAATTCTTCCAGATATTTTTCCATATCAAAAGCGGCATTCCTGGCATAGAAGGCACTCATCAGTGTCAGCCCCAGCGTCAGGGAACAGATGACCGTCACGGTACGCTTTCTGTTGCGGCCCAGATTGGACCATGCCAGAGCAGGCAGACCGGCGCTGCCGCTGCGCCTTTTTACAGAGCGTCCGCCCCGCTGCACGTCATTATACCGAAGCGCTTCCATAGGAGAAACCTTCCCCGCCATTCTGGCCGGACGCATACAGGAGATCAGCACGGTCATACCCGCAAACGCCGCCGAACCGATAAAGATCAGCGGGCTTACTGATACCCGGGCGTCCTCCATCTGGATCCAGACAGGCACCAGCACCATACCCAGCAGATACCCAAGAACCATGCCGACCGGAATCCCCAGAAGACACAGCCTCCCGGCCTGCCCATAGATCAGCCTCTTCAACTGTCTGGCCGTCATACCCAGCGTTTTTAACTTGCCGTAGAACTGGATATCCGTGGTCACCGAAATCTGGAAAATATTATAAATGATCAGGTAACCGGCCACAAACACCAGGATCATCCCCAGATACATGGGCAGGCTCTCCTGCGCCGCCATACGGTTCATATCCGGATCATAGGCCAGATTCACGCCGTATTCCAACTCCGTCAGTCCGGTATCCTCCAGAATCCGGTCCATAGTCTTCTCAATCTCTCTGTCACTGTACAAATTTACCTGCCCCATGCAGATGCCGGCGATTCTGCTGTCCGACACCTGTTCCGGCACTTCCTCTTCCGTCGTCTCTGCTCCCGCCTGTTCTGCTTCTGCCTTTTCCGGCGCCGTTGTTCCTGCCTGTTCTGCATCTGCCTGTTCGGGCGCCGTTGTTCCTGCCTGTTCTGCCTCTGCCGCATCCAGCTGCGCCGTTACATCCTCCGCAAACTCCCTGCTCACCCAGGCCATACTCGCATAGGAAGATTCATTTCCTTCCCAGAATCCGCACAGCGTAAATTCCGACACCCTGTTCTCTTCTTCCTGAAAATCCGCAATCCATTCCAGCGTCACCCGCTGCCCCAGCTCATGGGGGATGCCAAGCTTATCCAGCACGATATTATCCAGCGCAATCTCGTCCGCCGCCTGCGGCATTCTGCCCGTAACGGGCTTTGCAAAAGAATGTTCCGCATAGCTCTCATCCGCAAAACGTATCTCCACCTGTCGCCCCGACAGCTCTTTTCCCTGTCCAATCCCTACAACCATACTGTAGCCTGTCTCGGCTACGTCGGGATGAGCCGCGATCTTCGCTGCCTGCTCCTCGGTAATGCTCTTAAAAGAAGCCTGCCCATCATATCCCGTCTGCCGGAAAGTCATCTCGATTATATTCCTGCTCATGCTCTGGCTCAGCACAAAGAGCGTGGTAAACATCAGCGTCGTCAGAATGATGGCCAGCACCGCCACCAGATTGCGCCCTTTGTTCTGCCGGAAAGTTCTCCTGTTCAAAACAAAAATCGGTCTGAAATTCATCTCGCCCCCTCCTTCCCTGTCACGATCTTCCCATCCTCAATCCGGATCACCCTGTCCGCCTGCACCGCAATGTCCGGATTGTGGGTGATCATCACGATGGTCTGACGGAACTGCTCACTGGTCACTTTCAACAGGCCGATCACGTCGTCGCTCGTTCTGGAATCCAGATTCCCCGTAGGTTCGTCTGCCAGGATGATAGACGGCTTGGAGGCAAGCGCCCGGGCGATGGCCACCCTCTGCTGCTGTCCGCCGGAAAGGTTGTTCGGCAGACTGTCCAGCTTGCTCTCCAGCCCCAGAAGCTGCACGATTTCCATGATAAATTTCTGATCCGGTTTCCGGCCGTCCAGGGTGATCGGGAAGATGATATTTTCCCAGACCGTCAGCACCGGTATCAGATTGTAATTCTGAAAAATAAAGCCGATCTGTTTGCGGCGGAAGATCGTCGCCTGTTCGCTGGTCAGCTTCGACAGCTCCTGCTTCCCGATCTTCACACTCCCTTCGCTCGGCACATCCAGCCCGCCCAGCATATTAAGAAGCGTTGATTTCCCACTGCCGCTTGTTCCGATGATGGCGGTAAACTTCCCCCGCTCAATCTCCAGATCCACACCGTCCAGTGCCTTCACCAACGCTTCGCCTTTTCCATAATATTTTTTTAATCCTGCTGCCTTTACGATTGCTTCCATGTTGTAATCCTCCTTGTCAGATCCCGTCCATATGCCGATGGCCTTATGAACTGTTTCGTTAAGAGAATTGTAGCAGTCTAAAGTTACAGATCAGGTACAGAAATGGTACAGTTTTGTAACAATCGCGGGAATCAATCCACCACCCGCAGCCTCAATGTAACACTCTCCTGCCGCAGCATTTTCAGGCAGCAAAGCGGAACTGCCACCGCCGCCGCAAACAGAACCGGCAGCACCAGCCAGAGCGGCAGCAGCGAAAACCGCCATGTGATGCACCATGTATTGGTGTTGGCCAGCCACCACCGGCCCCAGATCCATGTGACCGCCGACGTGACGGACACCAGGATCAACGACATTATCCCATAGTAGAGCAGCCCCTCCCACAGCAGCATGTTGCGAAGCTGTCTGCCGGTCATGCCCAGACTCTCGTAGACTGCAAACTCTTTTCTGCGCACCAGCATCCTGCTCACGAGAGCGTTGCAGAAATTCAGGATACCGATCATCAGCATCACGCTCCCCACAAAAAACGGGATCATATACTGGTGAAAGACAGCATTATGAAAATTCCACTGATAGGTGGTAAAGGATGTCACCGTGACTCCCGTCCCCTCCAGCAGCTGCTCCAGAAACGCCTCGAATGCCGCCTGCTGTTCACGGTCGATATCCACCGCCACATTGCGGATGCCATGTCCCGGGAAAAGGGTATCGAATGTCTCCATCGGCATATAATAGGTCACATTAAACTGCGCCTGTCTACTGTCCGCTCCGGAAACCATTGTGCTCTCGTAAGGAAGCGCCGCCATAATCTCAAACTCCCTGCCGCCCAGCTCTACCTTGCTTCCCACAGGCGGCGTTGTCCTGATATCGGGGGAATTCGCACCCGCGGCAAGGACATAGTCACCCGTGGCAAATTTCTCCGGTACAAATGTCCCTTCCATGATAATGCCCTGCGCCATCGCATTGTCCAGCATCAGTCCTTCCACCCCCATCACGACGCCGATATATTCCCCGCTCTCCCGCAGCTTCTCGTAACCGGCCATCCAGTCCGGATTCCCCGCCATGACCGCCTTCCCCGGCACGCCGTTTTCATCTTCTTTCTCAAACGAATCCACGATCGGTGCACGCATCGCTTCATCCGCATACAGAGGCACCTCCACGGAACTCACCGTCCCCAGATCCGTCACGGCAGGATGCTCCGTGAGTGCCTGCAGAAGTTGTGCCGTAATGCTCCGGCTTGCGGGATTGTAACGCTGCAGAGTCGATGTGGCAGATGCGTCCTCCAGCCGGTAATCACTCAGGGACAGCCCGTCCACATACTTATCCTCATCATAGCTGGCCTGCTGCGTCCAGATACCGCACAGGATACACAAAGACAACAGCAGCGAAAAGACCGTCAGCAGCGACTGCCCTTTCTGCCGTGTCAGGCCGGAAACCGCCATCCGCCAGACGGTGGTGCGGCGCCTTCTCCCCCTGTAGTCCTTCTTTCCCGGCCTGCCTTCCACAAACCGCATCGCCGAGGCAGGGCTGCACATCCTCACCCGCCGAAGCGGCAGCACACAGGCTGCCAGCGTAGTCAGCCAGGTAAAAAGCGCCCCCGCCGCCAGAGGCCAGAGGCGGAAAAACCGGATCGCCGGGTTCTGCTCCATCCCGATCACCACATAGGGAGCCACTGCCACATACAGCAAAAGGCCCAGCCCCCACCCCGGCACTACCGCAGACACGAAATAAAAGGCCGCCTGTTCCATGGCAAGCACCCGGATCTGCCGAGGCGACATGCCCAGACTTTTGACCCTTCCATAGAAACGGATATTTTGTCCCGCAGAAATCCGCACGATATTGTAGATCATCAACACGCCGCACAGCACCACGATCAGATTCATCTGGTAAAAACCCATTGCCGCACTGTCCGCGAATTCCCGTTTGGTCTCGTTATAGGCCAGATTGGTCGTATAGGAGACCGTCTGCAGTCCCACACGATCAAGCATATCCTGTGCCTGTTCCTCCAGATTTCCCGGCCGGTACAGCGTCACGCCAAGCGCTGTCCGCGCAGGCGCATCGGGACACAGCGCCTGCGCCGTCTCCTCCGTGATCCACGCACAGGTTTCCGTCTGCCCCATCAGACTTTCCCACCATCCGCACAGACGAAACCGGTCTGTCCGCTCTGCCCCGCCGTCCGCCGGCTTCCAGCGAAGCACCACCTCCATCCCGATCTCATGAGGAATGGCCAGCGAATTCATGGTAAGCTCATCCAGCGCAATCTCCCACTTCTGTTCCGGCATCCGCCCCGCAAACGGCACCGATTCCGTGGCCTTCGCCCACCCTTCTGACACCGCCGCCAGCTTCACACTGCGGTATTCCATCATATCGTCACTGAGCGTCCCCACTGCCGACAGCGTAACCGCCTCCCGGATCCCGCTCAGCTTACACAGCGTCCGGGCCTGCGCTTTACTCATATCAAAGAACAGAATATGGCTGTTGGAGCCATACATCATCCTGTAAGTATACAGATAACCGTCCCGGATCATCCCGCCCAGCGAAAAGGAAAAGGTGTACAGCATGCACACCAGCGCCACCGCCGTCACCAGAAAAATGCTCCGTCCCTTATGAAATTTGATATCCCGCCACACCAGCCTGCGGCAGATTTTCAGATTATTATTCTGCAGCATGATTTACTCCATTTCTGCGCTGCTTTTGCGCCTGTCTTCCCCTCCTATCTGCTTTATCCAGTCCATCGAAGCCGCCTTACTGACTTACGATCCGTCCGTCCTTCATCTGCACCACCCGGTCCGCAAGCTGCGCCAGCTCCAGGTTGTGCGTGACAAGCACCAGCGTCCGGTGGGTGAGCTGCGCCGTCATCTTCAAAAGCCCCGCCACATTCTGCCCGTTCTGCGAATCCAGATTGCCCGTAGGCTCATCCGCCAGAATAATGGCAGGCTTCGCCAGCAGCGCCCGGGCAATGGCCGCCCGCTGCTGCTGTCCCCCGGACAGCGCCCCCGGATAGACCTGCAGCTTATCTCTAAGCCCCAGAAGCTCTGTCATCTCCTCCAGAAACTTAAAATCAGGCGCAGAACCGTCCAGGTCCAGCGGGAACAGGATATTCTCCTCCACGGTGAGCGTGGGGACCAGATTATAATTCTGGAAAATAAAACCTACCTTCTTCCGGCGGAAGACTGCCCGCTGCTCCTCCCGCAGACCGCCCACATTCACGCCGTCCACGATCACCTCGCCCTCCGTTGGCGCATCCATACCTCCCATCATATTCAGAAGCGTCGTCTTACCGCTGCCCGATGCTCCCACAATGGCGACGAACTCCCCCTGCGCAACCGACAGATCCACACCGTCCAGTGCCTTGACCTGACTGCTGCCGCTGCCGTAATATTTCTTTACATGACGTATCGTTATGCTGTTTAGGATTTCCATTACACTCTTCCTTTTTCTTTGTTATTTCTTTGCTGCTTCTTCCTTATTTTTTCCATTCCGAAGCCTTCCTGTCGTCTCCCTCATTTCCTGCTGGTCTTCCTCCGCGTTGCTGTTGTCATAAACAGATATCACTATCACAGAGCAGGAAACAGCCGGGCGCTTTTCTACCGTATTACAGTATAGCAAATATCCCCTCCCATGTGCAATTTCAATTACGAAATCCGCTCGGACAAAACTCTCCCATTATAGTATAGTTTTGGATCCATCTTTCATTTTCTCACTCTGTTTTGTCATTTTTTGTCTTATCACAAAATATCCAAAGGTATACCTGGAACTTCCTTTCAGGAAACTCACAGAAAAACTTTGCCGGGACAGTTTTCAAAATTTTAACAAAGAATTTATTTACAATTCCGTTAATCCTGTGGTATCTGACAAAAAGCAGATGCCGTAGAATGTGCAGTCACACACTGTATCGACAACGGTATTCTTGCGGAGTTTCTGTCCATGAATCGTGCGGAGGCGATCGCTGTGAGTATCTTTGAATACAATGAAGAAAAACATATGAAGAGTGAACGGGAAGAATGGCATAAGATCGGCCTGGAAGAAGGAAGAAAAGAAGGCCTGAAAGCAGGTGAACAACGACTGTCCCAATTAATACAGGCTCTTTTGCATGCCGGCAGAACCGAAGATATGCAGCTTGCTCTTTCCAATCCGGAATACAGAGAGAAGTTGTATCGTGAATATAATCTTTAGTCTTTTTTGACAGCATGACAGCGGGGGCTGCCACCAGTCCCCGCTGTCATCAAAAGTCACCCTGACCATATCCCAAAACCCACCGCCTGCACTACACATCCAGTCTCTGTGCCGCGATCCACTCAATGATAGAAACCGGCCTGCCCTCCCACAGCACCGGGCTGCCGTCGAAATCTGTCGTGCACTGGTCATTCAGCATCGGAATCCATGCCCAATGCCCGATATACGTGTAGGGCGTCCCGTCTTCCTTAAAATATTTACCTGTCATGTCCACGATATGATCCCAGAAAGTAAAGTGAATATTCTTCCCGCCTGCCGCGATCAGCCGCTTATAGGTAGGCACCACATACTGATCAGGCGCCACCACCGGATCATCCTTGGCGTGCGTGAACCAGATCGGCTTTCCGGCGATCGAAGCGATATCTTCGTCCGTGATCGCGCTGTCCGCCAGCGCCTCACACACGGGAAACGCCGCCGCGTATCTGTCCGGATTATGAAGCAGCATCTTCATGGTCATAAACCCGCCGTTGGAATCCCCGCCCAGGTAGATTCTGTTCCGGTCAATCTCCTCATGCCCGTCGATAAAATCCGCGATCAGCCGCTCCAGCGGCTCCACATACATGGAAGAACCGTCCTTAGTGTACTCCCCGGAACCGTCGTTCATCCACATGGTAGGCGTCTGCGGCGCCAGCAGATAAGCGCCGCCGAACATCTCCTGTATCCCGGGCGAGATCAGATTCACTACCTTGTTGCCCGTAGCCGCGATCAACGGCTCCTGCCCGCCTTCTCCCGCACCGTGCAGCCAGATCAACAGCGGCACTTTATGATCGTCCGCCTCTTTTGGCCGGTAGAAACAGTATGACAGGGGAATCTCAGGATCCTCGTGTCTTGCCACCTGCAGAAGATCCCCGTACAGCGTACAGTTTCCACCGTTTTCATCAAATACCATGCCTTCCAGCATCCCCGCCGCCGTCTTGATGGGAGCTTTCTGCACGATCCGGTAAGCCACATGCACCGTCACATTAAACTGCCCGTCAAAACGGATCACGGAGCCGATCCCTTCCCGGGGATCGCAGTACATGCAAAGCGTGATATGCTTCCCGTCTTCCTTCGGGTTTCCCTGTTTGTCCGACACATACAGCTCCGTTATCTTCCGGGTTCCCTTCATGGAATCATCCGGCTTGGCCCCCATAAAGACCGGCCATACGAAATCCTCTCCGGATACCGCAGTGCGCTTTACGGACACTTCAAACTGTTCTTTGGAAAGCTCTGCCCCTTTTAAATCCTCTCCTGTCTCCAGGATCACTTTGCTGATATGCGGCCCGAAATCAAATACCTCTGTAAATGTTGTATATTTTTTGCCCATTTTCCGTTTTGTACCCCTGCCCTTTCTCTGGTATGACTGACCATTCCGTCTTTGCCCTCCCGGACGCAGACAGACCTGTTTACTTTGAAACAATACCTTCCGGGTAGCCAAAAAAGCGCAGACTACCCCTATCAAGCTTTTTCGTACGTTTTTAAGCTCGACTGAAAAACTTATGCGGCAACTACAGGGGCTTCCCAGCCAAGTGCTTTTAGCTTTTTAAGGTACGCATTTATCTTGCGTTCCTTGTTAAACTGATTGTAATAATCCGCCCCTAAATCTTTGAAAACCACACCGTCCTTGAGGATGTGGTATATGGCTACCAGCATGGAATGTGCCACCGCAACGTAAGCTCTTTTCTTCCCACGATGTGCACTGATTCGTGCAAACTGTGCAGAGAAATACGAGTTTTTGTTTTTGACCGCTGAATGGGCGCATACAACCAGTGTATCCCTCAGCAGGGCATTTCCCTTTGTGGTCTTACCGGATTTACGCTTATGCGCACTCTCATTATTTCCAGGGCAAAGCCCCGCCCATGAAGAGATATGGGCATCTGTCGGAAAACGTTCCATGTCTGTCCCGATTACGGAAATAATCGCTTGGGCGCTCGTATTTCCGATACCGGGGATGTCCTGTATCACGCTCGCAGCTTTCTTCTCCTCCGGCTTCATGAAGCTGTCTATATCATCGTCCAGTTCTTTGATGTGGGCATTCAGCTCGTCCAGATGGTCGAGAAGTATCCTCATCATCTTTCGCTGAAGTTCTGACATAACTCCGTTCAGATCATCTATGATCTGTTCCTTCGTTGCTTTCAGATTGTGCGCTATGATCTTCTTTTCGTACAGGATGTCATACTCGGCGGAATCAATCTGCCTGCCCGTCAGGATGTGTTCCAGGATGTTCCTCGCGCTCTTGCCGTTGATATCCGTAATTGTGCCGGAAATTTTGATGTTGGCACCCTCCAGCATTTTCTGGAGCCTGTTCAGTTCACGGTTACGCTCCCCAACGAGGCTCTTGCGGTAGCGGACAAGTTCACGGAGTTCCCGCTGGTCCTTATCCGGGATGTAGCTCGCCGTAAGCAGGCCATGCTGCAGAAGATCCGCAATCCACTCTGCATCCTTCACATCCGTTTTGCGGCCCGGAACGGCTTTCATATGGCGGGCATTGACTACCATGGCTTTCAGTTCACAGGTCTCAAGGATGTTGTACAGGGGTTTCCAATAGGATGCCGTGCTCTCCATGGCAACCATCTCACAACCGCCCTCTTTGAGCCAGTCAGCCATTTCGAGAAGCTCCCTGGTTGTTGCACCGAAGTCCCGTATTTCCTGTTTGCTGCCTTTTTTGAAGCAGGCCACGATGAGCTTCTTGTGCACATCAATACCACAACATTTGTCGTAAACTTTCTCCATTTTGACACCTCCGATGGATAA
>ERZ808046.136-NODE-136-length-94153-cov-8.302702_pt1 | contig 94153 bp, 79 predicted proteins | sample MGYA00380196_ERZ808046 | MGnify/ENA primary metagenome ERZ808046 (study PRJEB31490, sample SAMN06133421) | mouse gut metagenome | isolation source: Z6_2 | host: mice | place: China: Chengdu | collected 2015-05 ... | reverse complement strand
ATATATTTCTGCTTTTGCCGTAATTAATAAGTTGCTTTTCGACTTCATCAGGAATTTCTAACATTCTAAACAATTCAGTATTTCTCATCAAAACAACCTCCGATTTTTATTTTTGAATAACCGCATTATTGCAAGTCCTTTTAGCGACTGGTTCTCTTTATAGATCACTTGGATTGGCGAGAAGAGGACGTATACTTACTAAACAGTCAGCAAAAATGGCTTGTATACCAAAAGGAACACCAACACAGTTACAATATAAAGCATTTTATTGTACGCTATTTTGCACAACCAAACACCAAACAACAGTCCGAAAGCAAAATCAAATATTGCTTGAGCTAACAGCATATGACTATTGCGCAATACAATCAGACAAGCAACAGCCTCGGCTAACATTTCGCTTGTGGGTAAAGCATAAAGAAATGAATTGATTAATGCACCTTTATTTGATGAACTCAAGTAAGTAATGATACCCACACTTGCAATCCAAAACCCAAAAAGAGTTGCTATTGATGGTAAACTCCACAGACTTTCTTCGTATGGCAAAAAATCCGTAAGCCGACATAGAATACCAGCAGCCATACCTATTAGGAATAATGCGAAATATGATTTCCAGGCTGCTGCCGAATTATTGGAGCAGTCAAATGGCTCTGAACAAAGCAGTGCAGGCGATACCGGTATTCACTTCTGTTGTTGCCATAGTGGTTCTGACTCTGATGTTATTGTCAGTGACGATCATGCTTTTTCAGAAACAGGATATAAAATGAGTCAGAAGGCGGCGCTTTGCATGAACAAAGGCCGCCTTCTTTCTTACAGGAGTTGAATCCCCTGTGCCAGCGCTTCTTTCGTGATTTCTTCCGGCCACAGGGAAGACTGTACCTCCCCGATATGCGCTTTGCGCAGGAAGAACATACAGATACGGGACTGTCCGATGCCGCCGCCGATGGTAAAGGGAAGTTCTTCTTCCAGAATTGCTTTCTGGAAAGGCAGCTTTGCTCTTTCCGGGCAGCCTGCTTTGTCTAACTGGTCAAGCAGGGCCTTCTTATCCACACGGATACCCATGGAGGACAGCTCCAGAGCGATATCGAGCACCGGATAATAGACAAGAATGTCGGCGTTCAACGCCCAGTCGTCATAGTCCGGAGCGCGGCCGTCGTGCTTCTCACCGGATTCCAGCAGGTCTCCGATCTGCATGAGGCAGACGGCTCCCTTGGCTTTCGTTATGTAATACTCGCGTTCCTTGGGCGTATAGTCAGGGAACATATTCTCCAGTTCCTGTGTGGTGATGAAGAAGATATCGTGGGGCAGGATCTCGCTGATATAATCGTAGCGGATCGCCATATATTTCTCGGTCTTGCGCAGTACCTTGTAAACGGATCTGACCGTCTGCTGCAGGTAGTCGATCGTGCGCTCTTCACGGGAGATGATCTTCTCCCAGTCCCACTGGTCAACGTAGATGGAGTGAATATTGTCGGTGGTCTCATCCCGGCGGATGGCGCTCATATCGGTGTAAAGGCCCTCCCCATGGGAAAAACCATATTTCTGGAGAGCCATACGCTTCCATTTGGCCAGAGAGTGTACGATCTCCGCCTGGGCGTCGTCCTGCTCCTTGATGCCGAAGGCGACCGGGCGCTCCACACCGTTCAGGTTATCGTTGAGGCCGGAGGCCGGATCGACGAACAGCGGTGCGGACACGCGCAGCAGATGCAGCTCTTCCGCCAGCAGTACCTGAAAAAAATCTTTCACAGTCTTGATGCCGATCTGCGTATCGTGCAGATTCAGTGCAGACTTGTAATCTTTGGGAATCATTAAATTATCCATGAAAAACCTCACTTTGCTGTTTTTTTGTTGCTATTTGCATTCTCACCATTTACTATTTAACTGCTTTTGCGGGAAGAAATCAAGTAATTATTCGGATAAGATTGCAACAAAGTCAGCTTTCTTATCTGTCTGCGCCCTTTTCAGCCATTGCTGTCTTTCTTCTTTATTTATATAATATACGGTATGATGGACGAAAAGAAGGCAATTCAATATTTTCTTTGAAGTTTCATATATAATACAGGAAAAACTGCTGAAAATTAAGGAGAAAGCACTATGATACTATACCATGGAAGCAACACCGGAAATATAAAAGTATTAAAACCAAATCAAGCGGATCATGACCGGCCATATGTATATATGTCCACAATGGATGTGGTTGCTGCGTTCTATTTATGTAATGCTGTAGAAAGGCCCTGTTATTGGTTTCCTTATGGTTTTGAAAGTGGCAGTAATATACCGGTATACCACGAACTGTATCCGAATGCGCTGAAAGAAGTATCAGAGGGTGTCAGCGGATATATCTATGAAGTTCTTGCAGAAGAGAATCAAGTTATTCCATTTAAAAATATTCCGTGCGCGAGACTGGCGACAGAGCCTGTTAAGGTAACGGACTGTGTCAGGGTAGAAAATGCGTATGATTTATTTAAGGACTATGTAAAGCAGGGCAAAATGAAAACAGGATATTTTATAAAATTAAAACTGCCACAAGTATGGGAAAAATATATTGCAGAATAACAAACAAATGTTCGAGAAAACTATTGCAATCTGTTCCGGTTTGTGATAGGATAGATTCACAGAAAAGAACGTATGTTCTTATTGGGTCATTTATGGGGATTGATCTGACAATAGAATGATGAAGAAGGCAGGTAGGATCTGTTATGGAAGTCAAGATAGCGCCGCAGATGTCGCTGATGGACAAATTAAAGATACTGGCGGATGCAGCGAAATATGATGTGTCCTGCAGCTCCAGCGGTTCTTCGCGGAAGAATGACGGCACGGGGATCGGGAATACGGTGTCAGCAGGCTTATGTCACAGCTTCGGGGCGGACGGGCGGTGCATTTCCTTATTGAAGATACTGTTTACCAACGAGTGCATCTATGACTGCCGGTACTGTATCAACAGAAGGTCTAACGACGTGCCGCGTGCCTCCTTTACGCCGGACGAGGTGTGTAATCTGACGATGGAATTTTACAGGCGTAACTATATAGAAGGTTTGTTCTTGAGTTCCGGGATACTGTACAGCCCCAATTATACGATGGAGCTGATCTGCGAGACGGTGCACAGGCTGCGGACGCTGCATCGGTTTCAGGGGTATATCCATGTGAAAGCCATACCGGGAGCGGATCCTCTGTTGATACAGAGAGCCGGTTATCTGGCGGACCGCATGAGTGTGAATCTGGAGATGGCGACGGCGGAAGGGCTTCATGAAATGGCGCCGAATAAGCACCGGAAGACGATCTTAAAGCCGATGCGTCAGATTCAGAACGGTATTGCGGAGAATAAGAATGAACTTACCTTATACAAACATGCACCGCGGTTCTGCGAGGCCGGACAGTCCACGCAGATGGTGGTAGGAGCGCTGCCGGAGAGTGACTATCAGGTCATGTCGGTGGCGGAAAGCCTGTATGAGAAGTTTTCTCTGAAAAGGGTGTACTATTCGGCATTCGTGAATGTGAATGAGGATAAGCAGCTGCCTGCGATCACGGCGGGACCGCCGCTCCTGCGGGAGCACAGGCTTTATCAGGCGGATTGGCTTCTGCGGTTTTATGGTTTCAAGGTGGATGAACTGCTGACAAAGGAGCGGCCTAATTTTAATATGGCGATCGATCCGAAGGCGGACTGGGCCGTGCGCCATCTGGAGGTATTTCCGGTGGAGATCAACCGTGCCGATTACCGTCTGCTGCTGCGGGTCCCGGGGATCGGCGTCAAGAGCGCCAGACGGATCATTACCGCCAGACGGTTTGGCAGTCTGACGTTTGACGACCTCAAGAAGATGGGCGTAGTATTGAAACGGGCCTTATATTTTATCACATGCAGCGGCAGGATGATGTATCCCACGAAACTGGATGAGACTTATATCGTGCAGAACCTGACGTATCAAAATCAGATGGGGAAAGGCGAGAAGCTTCCTTTCCTGCTGGATGGAACGCCTTATCGGCAGACGTCGCTGTTTGACGAAGGACAGATGCTGGAAGGATTGAATGTGGTGTAGAAGGGTCTGGTTAACGGCCTGTGACAGTATGGTGGAAGGGGAAACCAGATGCGCGGTCATCACAGAGGAAGAACGGTAGAATATTATGGAAGAGAAATATATCATCTGTGAGGATTCTCTGGAGGGAATCTTTACGGCAGTCTATGACGCGTATGCCCTGCGGGAAGGGCATGACCATCTGCATGTACAGGTGGGGGAGACGGACAATTACAGATTGTTTGCAACCTATCTGCATAGTCAGCCGGATTTTGGCAAGACTGAGAAGGTGGTACGGACCCTGAAAGAGAGACTCGGAGAACACGTCTATGGATCTATCTGCCGTGCGGCGGCTTCCGACGAGGCAGATAAGGGGGATGCGGTCTATCATACCGTGGTGGACGGTATTACCGGAGGGCACGGCGAACGGACCATGGACAATCTGCGCAATCCTTATGTGGCCAGAGCCTTTGCGCTTGCCAGACGCACGGCCAATGAGGTGCATCACGAACTGGAATTTATCAGATTTCAGGAGCTGAAGCAGGGCGTTCTGTATTCCAGGATCGGTCCGGAGAATAATGTGATGCCTTTTGTGATGCCGCATTTTGCAGACCGATTGTCATCGGAGGATTTCATGATTCATGATGAGAACAGAGGCTTGTTCGGTGTGCATCCGGCACGCGGGGAATGGTATCTGGTGTCCGGTGTGGAGCAGGGGACGGCAGGCTTACAGGAGGCCATTCAGTACTCCGATCAGGAGATGGAATATCAGGAGCTGTTTACCATCTTTCATAAGACCATCGCAATCAGAGAACGGCATAACCGCCGTCTGCAGCAGCAGATGCTGCCGCTCCGCTTCCAAGATTATATGGTGGAATTTCTTCAAAAGTGAATAATTTGCAGTCGTCAAAAATCGTCGGATTTGAACGTAATAGACAGAATATACAAAAATGATTTTCCGGAGAAAAACAAATTTGTAAGGATATTAAAATTTTTGAAAATGTCTCTTGTACCGCGTTTCAGAGGGGAAGAAACAACCTCTTTACAAACATTGGAAAAAGTGTATAATCATCTCAAACAAGGAGAAAGTTAACATTTTTTCTATGCATCAGGCATACGTAATAGGAAAGGAAAGGTGAATATTATGCAACACAGAATTAAGTTAAGACCCGAAGAAGTGAAGGACTTTGTTTCTGCGGCTACAAAATGCATCTTTGACGTAGACATCTCCTACAATAGATTTATCGTAGATGCAAAGTCGATTCTTGGCGTGTTGGGACTCAATTTCAATCAGGTTCTGACGGTATCTGTCAATGGATATGATGCGGACTTCGAACAGTATCTGAAAAAATTTGCAGTAGTGTGCTGAACATAGAGGATTGAGTGGACCAGATTGACTCTCTATATAAGATAGCGTAATATCTTATATAGGGAGTTTTCTTTTGTTTCGAAAAAAACGCTCCGGATTTTGAGTTTGTGCAGTAAAGTGAGCGAATTTTGTAAATGGGATTTGCCTGCTTTGTGGTTTTGGAGTCAGGAATGCCGGTACAACGAATCGCTAATATTTGTTGTACCGGATATCTGGCATGGGAGTTATTATGGAGATACGAATTTCGGTCAGGAGCCTGGTGGAGTTCATACTGCGTTCCGGCAATATTGATAATCGACGGGCGTCGGCCCCGGATCATGCCATGCAGGAGGGCAGCCGGATCCATCGTATGATCCAGCGGCGGATGGGACCGGAATATCAGGCGGAAGTCGCGCTGCGCTATGCGTACAATGCAGGAGAGTACGAGATCCTTGTGGAGGGCCGTGCGGATGGTATCATTACGGAATTTACTGAGGTGAAAGCGGAGCCTGCCCTGACGGGGGAACTGCCGCTTCTGTTTGCAGAAGCCGCCAGGTATCTGCAGACAGAGACACAGCCGGGGCAGCCGGGGCAGGCGGCGCAGACTGTGCAGGAAGCCCGATCGGGGCAGGAAATACAGGCGGACACCATCCAGCAGACACAGAAGATGACGGTAACCATAGATGAGATCAAAGGCACGTTTCAGGATCTGAAGAAGATGAAAGGGCCGGTGCCGGTGCATCTTGCGCAGGCCCGTTGTTACGCATACATATATGCCGAACAGAAGAACCTGCCGGAGATCCGGGTGCGGATGACATACTGTCATATGGAGACGGAAGAAATCCGGTATTTTCATTTCGACTATACTTTTGCAGAGCTGCAGGAGTGGTTTTTGGGAGTGATGGAGCAGTATCGGAAGTGGGCGGATTACAGCTTTCAGTGGCAGAAGGTCAGACAGGCGTCCATCAAGGCGCTGCAGTTTCCTTATGCGTACAGAGAGGGGCAGAAGGAACTGGCAACCTATGTCTACCAGACGATCTATCATAAGCGGAAACTTTTTATCGAGGCTCCCACCGGCGTAGGGAAGACGATTTCCACGGTTTTTCCGGCAATAAAGGCCATGGGCGAGGGAATGTGTGAGAAGATCTTCTATCTGACGGCCAAGACCATCACCAGGACGGTGGCGGACAATACGTTTGCCCTGCTGCGGGAACACGGGCTGCGCTGCAAGAGCGTGGTGCTGACGGCGAAGGACAAGATCTGCTTTATGGAAGAGACGGAATGTAATCCGGAATACTGCCCTTACGCGAAGGGGCATTATGACAGGATCAACGGGGCGATGTACGATCTTCTCATACACGAGGACGTCTACAACAGGGACAAGATCGAAGCCTTTGCGAAGAAGCACAAGGTGTGTCCCTTCGAGATGTGTCTGGATATGAGTCTGTTTTCTGATGCGGTGATCTGTGATTATAACTATGTGTTTGATCCGCATGTATATCTGCGCAGGTTTTTTGCGGAAGGGACGCGGGGAGAGTATATTTTCCTGATCGACGAGGCGCACAATCTGGTGGAACGGGGGCGCAGCATGTACAGCGCGACTCTGTGCAAGGAAGATTTTCTGGCGTTGAAGCGCACCGTCAAGGCGTATGATGAGCGGATCGCCGGAAATCTGGACAAGTGCAATAAGGAACTGCTGATATTGAAAAGGGAGTGTGAGACTTACCGGATCGAAGAGTTTATCGATCCCTTCGTGCGCTCGCTCACCAGACTGGGGGCGGCGATCGAGGATTATCTGGAGGATCACGAGGACAGTCCGGTGCGCAGCGATGTGCTGGAATTTTACTTTGAGGTGTCGCATTTTCTGGAGATGTATGAGCTTGTGGATGAGAATTACGTGACGTACACGGAGCTGGAGTCGGACGGCAGTTTTATCATAAAACTGTTCTGCGTGAATCCGGCCAAAAACCTGCGGGAATGTATGATGCGGGGCAGGAGTACGATCCTTTTTTCGGCGACGCTTCTGCCGATCCAGTATTACAAGAGACTGCTCGGTGCACAGGAGGGAGATTATGAAGTCTATGCCAGATCTGTTTTCCGGCCGGAAAAGATGGGCCTTTATATAGGAAGAGATGTAACCAGCAAGTATACCCGCAGGAGCGATGAAGAGTTTTACCGGATTGCTTCCTATATTAATGAGGTGATCGGCAAACGTCACGGGAACTATATGCTGTTCTTCCCGTCACATGCTTTTCTGCGGCAGATCTATGATATTTTCATGCAGTATTTCAATACGGATGGAACAGTGGAATGTATCGTGCAGGAAGACTATATGAACGAGCAGGCCAGGGAGGACTTCTTAAACCGGTTTACAGGCAATGAGGACTGCGACCTGAATGCGCTGATCGATATGGAGATCGAGATGGAGGAGGAAAAAAGTCTGGTGGGCTTCTGCGTGCTGGGCGGTATTTTCAGTGAAGGGATCGATCTGAAAAACGACAGCCTGATCGGAGCCGTCATCATCGGGACGGGCCTGCCGCAGGTATGCAACGAGCGGGAGATCTTGAAGCAGTACTTTGACGGCTGGGGAGAGAACGGCTTCGACTATGCCTATCGCTATCCGGGTATGAACAAGGTGCTGCAGGCGGCAGGCAGGGTGATCCGCACCGTGGAGGATTTCGGGATCGTGTCGCTGCTGGATGAACGGTTTCTGGCGCCCGCTTACCAGAGGCTGTTTCCCAGAGAGTGGAGCAGGTATGAGATTGTTACGGTTGACCAGATAGGTCATAAAGTGGAGCGGTTCTGGGATGAGTGGCTGTAGGCCCTCATCCCTTTTTACGCAGCAGGGCAATCTCCTCTTTGTAGGGCGCCACTTTCTTGTCCGGATCAGTCAATGACGGAATATAAGGTGTCTCCAGTATCTTGGGCAGGTGCAGGAAGTCAGGATGGTGGACAATGCGGCGCAGGGCGTCTGTCCCGATAAAGCCGTCCCCGATGTTGGCGTGGCGGTCCTTGCCGGCACCCCGCTCGTTCCTGCTGTCATTGATATGAAAAAGGGCAATCTTATCTTTTCCAATCAGTTGATCAAATCGGTCAATTACCCCGTCGAAATCATTTACGATATCGTATCCGGCGTCGTGCAGATGACAGGTGTCCATACAGACGCGAAGCCGGTCACTTAAAATTACCCTGTCGAAAATGGCGGCAAGCTCCTCGAAGTTACGTCCGATCTCCGAACCCTTTCCGGCCATGGTCTCCAGTGCGATGTAACAGTTCTGGTCTTTGGTAAGCACTTCATTCAGTCCTTGAGCGATCCGGTCAATTCCGGCTTCCACCCCTGCGCCTACGTGGGATCCGGGGTGGAGGATCAGGATATTGGACCCCATGGCGATGGTACGCTGGATCTCCAGAGCGAGAAATTCCACCGCGATCTCGTAGGTGGCGGGATTGACGGTATTGGCCAGGTTGATGATATAGGGAGCATGGACAACAAACGATTCGATGCCGCCCCCGCGCATACATTCCCAGGCGGGCGTGATGTTCAGTTGTGTGATCTCTTTTCTTTTCGTATTCTGTGGTGCGCCGGTGTAGAGCATGAAGGTGTCGGCATTGTAGGACAGGGCCTCTTTGACAGAGCCCAGCATCATATCCTTACCGCTCATCCCTACATGGGATCCGAGTATTGGCTGCATGGTGATTTCCTTTCTTTCGGTATATTTTTTGACTTGACACGTCAGGATACAAAATATATTGACTGTGCCCATGCCATTATACAATATTTATTGACATTTTTCAGCCTTATTTCTACCGGAAAGGAGAGGAAGAGACAAAAAGTGATAGGAAAAAACGAAAACGACATTCTGTTTTCGACAAAAAGGAATGTGAGTCACCATGAAATGACACGAGTGTCAATGTGGATAACTTTGTGGAAATTGGGGATTTCTTTGCCGATTTGGGGTGGATTTCATAAAATAATAGGTAAAATGATGTGGAAAAGTCGATATACGTATTTTGGTTCATGCCAAAATAGACTCAATGGGTCAAAAAAATAGAAAAACTGTGGAAAAGTCCATGAACAGGAATTTTTGCAAAAAGGCGGAACTTATGGTAAAATATAATAAACGACATAACAAATTTCTGTTTCCGGCTCTTGCAGAAGCCATATACGGTAGCTCCTGCAAGGCCGAAAACGAAATTTCTAATGTCGTTAACTATAGCAAAGAGTCTGAATGCAGTACATGCAGTACGGGCGCAAAAAGAAAAGGGGAACCAAAAGAAAGGAAAAGGAAAAAGCTATGTGGGCTTATGAAAGTGTTTTTTATCAGATTTATCCGCTGGGGTTCTGCGGTGCGCCGTTTGAGAACGACGGCAAACTGGAGCATCGTATCGTGAAGGTGAATGACTGGATCCCTCACATGAAGGAACTTGGAATCAATGCGGTATATTTTTCACCGGTGTTCGAGTCGGACACCCACGGGTATAATACGAGGGATTACCACACCATCGACTGCAGGCTGGGTACGAATGAGGATTTCAAAGAAGTATGTGACAACCTGCACAAGAACGGCATCAAGGTGGTGCTGGACGGTGTGTTCAATCATGTCGGCAGGGGATTCTGGGCATTTCAGGATGTGTTGAAGAACCGGGAGAATTCTCCTTACCTGAGCTGGTTTAATGTCAATCTGGGCGGCAATTCCAACTACAACGACGGCCTCTGGTATGAGGGCTGGGAAGGAAATTACGATCTGGTGAAGATCAACCTGCGCCATGAAGATGTGATTAATCATATTCTGGACAGTGTAAAAGGCTGGGTGGAGGAGTTCGACATCGACGGCCTGCGTCTGGATGTGGCCTATTGTCTGGATCATGATTTTGTAAGGCGGCTGCGGACATTTACGGAAGGACTGAAACCGGAGTTCTATCTGCTGGGCGAGATGCTGCACGGGGACTATAACCAGATGGTCAATGACCAGATGCTGCATTCGGCGACCAACTATGAATGCTATAAAGGGCTGTTCTCCAGCTTTAACAGCATGAATATGTTCGAGATCAATCATTCACTGTTGCGTCAGTTTGGCCCGGAGAACTGGACTTTGTATAAAGGGAAACACATGCTGTCCTTTGTGGATAACCATGATGTGACGAGGATCGCCAGCAACCTGACCAATGAGAAGCACCTGCCGCTGATCTATGCGCTGTGCTTCGGTATGCCGGGAATCCCCTGCGTTTATTACGGCAGCGAGTGGGGAGCCAAAGCCCATAAGAACGAGGGCGATCCGGCGCTGCGGGCCTGCTTCGAGGAGCCGGAGTGGAATGAGCTGTGTGACTGGATCGCGCGCTTAAGCGAGGCGAAGAAGGCGTCCGAGGCGCTCAATTACGGTGATTTCCGTTCCGTTGTACTGACCAACAGGCAGTGCATCTTCGAGCGCAGGGCGGCAGGCGAGAGAGTGCTGGTAGCCATCAATGCGGACAGCGAGCCGTACACAGCGCACTTCGATGCGGGCTGCGGCATGGCGGTGGATTTGATCAGCGGAAAGGATCATGATTTCGGCGGCGGCAGTGAACTTCCGGCGTACAGCGCTTTTTTCTGGAAGATGGAGAAGTAACGGTTTCGTTATCGTAACAGAGAAGCCGAAGGCTGAACTGTCACGGAAAATCAGAGAAATTCACAAAAAACTATTGACAAAATTGTAGAATTTAACTATTATTTTTCTAAGTTTCAAGGGTGGGACTTCTTATTATTATAAAGAAGTCCCTTTTTTCACAGGGTGGTGTCTGTATGAGCGGCCATGGGAAAGGCTTTGGAGCGAATCCGGAAGCGGATTTGCCGGTTGTGCGGTTGTATCTGTCGGTTGACAGACCGGCCGGGATACAGGCGGAGGGTGAAAGAAGCGGACCGGAAAATGAGGAGAAAGAAACAGGAGGAGAAGATTATGAAGAAAAGAATGTTGAGTCTTGTACTGGCAGGCGTTATGACAGCTGCAGTGTTGACAGGCTGCGGCGGTTCTGCAGGAACAGATGCCGGAAGCACGGACGGTGCGGCACAGGAGTCTGCGGATGCAGCAGGAGAGACGGTGGATGAGACCGGTGCGGCTGACGAGACTGCAGGTGAGGATGCGGCTGCGGAGGATGGTGCGGCTGATGCGGCAGGCGACAGTGCAGGCGGCACGTTCAAGATCGGTGGAATCGGACCGCTGACCGGCAGTAATGCAGTGTATGGTATCGCGGCTATGAACGGTTCTCAGATCGCGGTGGATGAGATCAACGCGGCAGGCGGCATCAACGGTATGACAGTTGAGTTGAATTTCCAGGATGATGAGACGGATTCCGAGAAGTCTGTCAACGCTTACAATGCTTTGAAAGACTGGGGCGTACAGGTCATCGACGGTTGTGTGACAAGCGCATGTTCCATCGCGGTATCTGCCAAGACGGCGGAAGATAACATTTTCCAGCTGACCCCTTCGGGTTCTGCAGTTGATTGTGTAGCGAATCCGAATTCGTTCCGCGTATGTTTTTCCGATCCTAATCAGGGTGCGGCATCTGCACAGTATATCGGTGAGCACGGTCTGGCGACCAAGGTAGCCGTGATCTATGACAGCTCTGACGTATATTCTTCCGGTATCTATGAGAAATTTGTAGCGGAAGCAGAAAGCCAGTCTTTTGAGATCGTGGCGGCAGGCGCGTTTACGGCGGATAACAAGACTGATTTCTCCGTACAGCTGCAGCAGGCCAAGGATGCAGGGGCTGATATGGTATTCCTGCCGATCTACTACAATGAGGCGGCTCTGATCTTAAAGCAGGCTTCCGACATGAGCTTTGATGTGAAGTTCTTCGGCTGTGACGGTCTGGACGGTATTCTGGGTGTGAAGAACTTTGACGCTTCCCTGACAGAGGGCGTTATGCTGTTAACCCCTTTCGCAGCGGATGCCACAGACGACCTTACAGTGAAGTTCGTTACTACTTATCAGGAGAAATTCAATGAGACACCGAACCAGTTCGCGGCAGACGGTTATGATGCGATCTATACCATCAAGGCAGCAGCAGAGCAGGCCGGTATTACGGCGGATATGTCCAACGAAGAAATCTGCACGGCTATGCAGACAGCTATGACACAGATCACGGTAGACGGCCTGACAGGCGAAGGTATCACATGGGATGCTTCCGGTGAGCCCACCAAGGAGCCGAAGGCAGTAGTGATTAAGGATGGTGTGTATACCGCCATGTAAAAGACATGAAGTTGTGCTAAGGCTGCAGAGAACGCAGCCTAAGAACAACTAGACCATGTTCGGGAGAATGCAAAAAACGTGCATTCTCCCCAGTGAAGAAAGGAACGTGGTGGATTTGTTGGGGCTGCAAAGGACGCAGCCGGATATGAGAATATAGACATTTTACAGGACTGCACTAAGATGGCCGGCGGGGTATCTTAGTGCATTTCCATAACTTAACCGGTCAGGGTAGCCGGGAGTATGATCTGATTGACAGGTTTTAAATTGTGTGAGTGTGTGATGAGGAAAACTGAGGTGTGAGTATGAGTTTTGTGGCCCATTTGATCAACGGAATAAGTTTAGGAAGTGTATATGCGCTGATTGCGCTTGGATATACGATGGTGTACGGGATTGCCAAGATGTTGAATTTTGCCCATGGTGACGTCATTATGATCGGCGGGTATGTGGTGTTTGTGACGGCAAGCGGTATGGGGATCAACCCGCTGGCGGCAATCATCATTTCCATGGCGGCGTGTACCGTGCTGGGAGTGACCATAGAGCGGGTGGCCTACAGACCTCTGCGGGGCGCTTCCCCGCTGGCCGTGCTGATCACGGCGATCGGTGTGAGTTATCTGCTGCAGAATGTGGCGCTTTTGGTGTTCGGTTCTGATACGAAGGCTTTCAGCAATGTGGTGACTTTGCCGAATCTGGAATTGTTTGGCGGACAGCTGATCATTAAGAGCGTGACGATCGTGACGGTCATCGTCAGCATTATTATTATGGTCGGCCTTACCTTTTTCGTAAAAAGGACGAAGATCGGGCGCGCCATGACGGCAGTCTCGGAGGATCAGGGAGCCGCACAGCTTATGGGCATCAATGTGAACGGCACGATTGCGGTGACATTTGCCATCGGCTCCATGCTGGCTTCGGTGGCCGGCGTGCTTCTGTGTTCCGCGTATCCGTCCTTAACTCCTTATACCGGTTCCATGCCGGGTATCAAGGCGTTCGTTGCGGCGGTGTTTGGCGGGATCGGGTCGATTCCCGGCGCTTTTATCGGCGGAATTATGCTGGGCGTTATCGAGAATCTGAGCAAAGCCTATATTTCTTCCCAGCTTTCGGATGCGATCGTGTTCAGTATTCTGATCATCGTGCTGCTGGTGAAGCCGACGGGACTTCTGGGCAGGAAGATTCTGGAGAAGGTTTAGATTGCTTCCGGTGCAAGCGCGCTGTGATGGTAAGCGTCGGCAGTGAAGGGACAGGCGGACCGTCTGCGGTGGTAAGTGTCGGCAGTGAGAGAACAGGCGAATCTGTCTGCGATGGTAAGCGAAGGCAGATATGCGGAAACCGGAAGAATGTATACGAACGGCAGAGGATGTCTGAGGCGGGGCAAAGGAAGGGCATGGAGATGGAAATGAAGGTAAACAAATCTAAATTAAGTAAGACGACGAAGAATGATATGATCACCTACGGGATGGTGATCCTCACATATATTGTGGTACAGCTTCTGGTATCGACGGGGCATGTATCCAGTCTGATCCAGGGACTGTTGGTTCCTTTTTGTACTTATGTGATCGTGGCGGTGGCGTTGAATCTCACGGTGGGCATTCTGGGAGAGCTGAGCCTGGGGCACGCGGGATTTATGTGTGTGGGCGCTTTTGCCAGCGCGGTTTTTTCGCTGGCTTTCAAGGAAGCGCTGCCGGGCGGGTTACGGTTTTTCCTGGCGCTGCTGATCGGGGCAGCATCCGCCGCACTGGTGGGATTTCTGGTGGGGATACCGGTACTGCGGCTTCGGGGCGACTATCTGGCCATCGTGACGCTGGCTTTTGGCGAGATCATTAAGAATATCATCAATGCATTATATCTGGGTGTGGACAGCAGCGGCGTTCATTTTTCCATGAAAGACGCCCTGTCTTTGCATATGGAGGAGGACGGGCTGATGCTGATCAAGGGGGCGCAGGGCGTTACGGGCACACCGAATGACTCTAATTTTACGGTGGGTGTGATCCTGATTCTGGTCACGCTGTTTATCGTATTGAATTTCATTCATTCCAGAACGGGGCGTGCGGTCATGTCCATCCGTGACAACAGGATCGCCGCCGAGTCTGTGGGCATCAATGTGACGAAATACAAGCTGATCGCCTTTACCGTCTCCGCGTCGCTGGCGGGTGTGGCGGGTGTGCTGTATGCGCATAATCTGTCTACGCTGAATGCGCTGCCCAAGAATTTTGGCTACAATATGTCGATTATGATCCTGGTATTCGTGGTGCTGGGCGGTATCGGCAATATCCGCGGTTCCATCGTGGCGGCGGTGCTTTTGACGCTGCTGCCGGAAGTGCTGCGCGGATTGAGCGATTACCGTATGCTGATCTACTCGATCGTTCTGATCGTGATGATGATCTTTAACTGGAGCCCGAATGCGGTATTTTTCAGAAAAAGGCTGCAGCAGAAACTGTTACCCGGCAGGAAAGCGGAAAAGGAGGCGGTATAGAGATGGCATTGTTAGAGACAAAGAATTTGGGAATCTCCTTTGGCGGCCTGCGGGCGGTGAACGCATTTGATATTTCTGTGGAAAAGGGGCAGCTGTATGGCCTGATCGGGCCAAACGGCGCCGGGAAGACGACGATCTTTAATCTGTTGACGGGGGTGTACCAGCCGGACGAGGGAGCAATCCTGCTGGACGGCGTGAATCTGACGGGCAAAAAGACGATCGAAATCTGTAAGGCGGGTATCGCGAGAACCTTTCAGAATATACGTCTGTTTCATGATATGCCGGTGCTTGACAATGTAAAGGTGGGTCTGCACAACCATTATTCCTATTCTACTTTCGAGGGTATCTTAAGGCTGCCCCGTTATCATAAGGTGGAAAAAGAGATGAACGCGAAAGCAATGGAGCTTCTCGAGGTGTTCGGACTGGAAAAGTATGCGGACTATAAGGCGGAAAATCTGCCTTACGGACAGCAGAGGAAGCTGGAGATCGCCAGAGCTATGGCCACAAATCCGAAACTTCTGCTGCTGGACGAGCCGGCAGCAGGCATGAACCCCAATGAGACGGGGGAACTGATGGAGACGATCCGCTTCGTGAGAGACCGTTTTGAGATGACGATTCTGCTGATCGAGCATGATATGAAGCTGGTAGCCGGCATCTGTGAGAAGCTGACGGTGTTGAATTTCGGAGAAGTGCTGGCACAGGGGGAGACTCAGGAAGTGCTGAACGATCCGCATGTTATTACGGCTTATTTGGGAGAATAAGACGATTGGATAATCAGGCGGTAAGAAGAGAGAAGCAAAGAGCGCATAGCGGGAGGAATTTGGTATGGCGATGTTGGAAGTGAGAGATCTCCATGTTCATTATGGTGTGATAGAAGCGATCAAAGGAATCAGTTTTGAGGTGGAGCAGGGAGAGGTCATCGCTTTGATCGGCGCCAACGGTGCGGGAAAGACGACGACGCTGCACACGGTCACGGGGCTGATCAGACCCACCAGCGGCAGCATTATTTTTGAAGGAAAAGATATCACGAAGACGCCGGGATATAAGATCGTGCCCATGGGAATGGCGCATGTGCCGGAGGGACGGCGTGTGTTTGCGCAGTTATCGGTTTATGATAATCTGATGATGGGCGCCTACACGCGGAGGGATAAGAATGAGATCAGGGAAAATCTGCATATGGTGTATGAGCGTTTCCCGCGTCTGGAAGAGCGTAAGACGCAGATGGCCGGAACACTGAGCGGCGGTGAGCAGCAGATGCTGGCCATGGGGCGTGCACTGATGAGTCAACCCGCTATCATTCTGATGGACGAGCCTTCCATGGGCCTGTCGCCGATCTTCGTCAATGAGATCTTCGATATCATTAAGAAGGTCAGCCAGTCGGGGACTACGGTGCTTCTGGTGGAGCAGAATGCGAAGAAGGCGCTGGCGATCGCGGACAGGGCCTATGTGCTGGAGACCGGGATGATCTCTCTGGAAGGAAACGCAGAGGAATTGATGCATAACGATGCGGTCAAGAAGGCGTATCTGGGCGAGTAGGCACAGGAAGAGTGCCTCGCCGGTGTGCCTGCGGTGCAGTGGCGTATGATATTGCAGAAAAGAGTTAAAACGTCCGGCAGACATGGAACTGTGTCTGCCGGACGTTTTGCGTGAACCGTTTTCAGGCGATATTCTGACGCTGCCGGATCCACCCGGTTACGATCAGGGCAATGCCCGTCGGGATGGTGACGGCGGCGATGATCACAGATGTTGCGAGTTTTGCGATATTATCGTTCCAGAGCAGAAGCCAGAATCCCTGTTGGGAAATGGAAGATTTCGGATTCAGCAGGATAAGAGAGATGACCGGATTGATCAAAACACCGAACAGGCCGCTTGTGAGGGTACAGAGGCCGGCCTTGATCTGTACCTGCAGTTTGGTATAACGGATGATGAGAAACAATGCCCAGGGCAGCAGCGCACAAAAGGAAGTGATCTGCAGGGCAATCCGCCAGTAATCTGTGACAGCAGTATGAAAACCGCACACCACGATTATGCCGTAGAGCCAGAGGGTATCCCATCCCATGACAAGCAGTGCCCTGTGGCGGGCCAACGGGTCGGAGAGCGGGAGATATCTTACGATCAATGGCATAAAAAGGACCGACAGCGCGAAAAGGACGGGAACAGCGGCCAGAAAGAACCAGTTTCCGCCGGTATAGAGACATATGGTAAGCAACAGCAGAAGCAGGGAAACGGTAGAGCATCCCAGAGTCCAGAACCAGGTATGTTCCGACACTATAAGCGGAACGACGCTTACGGATGCCGTCAAAAGCAGCGCGGTCAGGACGATAAAGAACCAGTCAAGTCCGTGTCCGATCGCCAGATTGCAGATCAGACAGACGATAACGGGAATCATTAGAATACCGGCCACGACGCTGCCGACGAGGAACGTTTTTTTACGTTCTTTTCTGGAATGTGCGTTGAGGACATTGTTTTTTTCCTCTGTAAGCCGTGTTTCAAAACGATCGTTTTTCAGTTTCTCCATGATCTTTGCGCATGTTTCACATTCCTGTAAGTGTTCTTCCACGATGCTGTGACTGTAGGCGCTGCAGATCTCGTCCTGATATAAAGGGAGTATATCCTGTATGAGTTCACAATTATATTTTGTTGTCATGTTCTTCCATCCTTTCCTGAATCTTCAGTCTGGCCCGGTGATAGGTTACGCGTGCCCAGACTTCGGTTTTTTCAAATATCTGCCCTATTTTCTGAAAAGAAAGCTCTCCGAATATGCGCAGCTGGAATACTTCTTTATAGGGTTCTTCCAGCCGGTGCAGGATCTGGTGGATCTGCAGGGTGAGCGTTTCATCTTCCAGCCTTTTTTCCAGACTGGTTTCGTCCGGAAGTTCTTCATCGGTTTTCCGCAAACGGGCCTGTCTTCTGCATTCATCCATAAAGGTATTTTTGGCAATGGCACAGAGCCATGTCAGTTCGCCGGATGCACCGTTGCAGGGATGTCTGGTCTTAAGAGCCTTAAAGAATACTTCCTGTGTAATTTCTTCTGCCATGTGAGCATCTTTTGCAAGAGTCATCATATAGGAGTATACATCCATATAGTAGGTATGATAGAGCTTTTCAATGTCCACAGAGCTGTCCACCTCCCTTCCTCCTTGTCTGTATTCATTGGTTAGACGGAGCAGCGGATCATTCGTTACAGATATTTTATTATTTTTTTCAGGAACAGAAAAGGAGCAGCGGGAGAAAATTCTTTTGGAAAAAACAGTAAAAAAGAAGTTGACAAGATTTCGACCCTGTATTAATATAACAGCATACGTTGTGAGACAGGAACAGGAGAACGGTACGGCACAACAAATTTTAAGGAAGGAGGTAACCGTTATGTTTAACACCATGAAGTTCAGAGAGAGCGCAGGCATCGGCATACAAGTGAATAAGGCAATAAGGGAAATTACCTCCGCAGGCAGAGAAGAGGATTTACGCAGATTGTGGTGATGGATCGACCAGGGAGCGAAGCCGTTTTGTTCACAGAAACAGGACAGCGTGCAATGACTGGTCGGGTCAGGCGCATATACAGGTAGATTCAGGCTGTGGTAATTTCACCACAGTCTTTTTTTGTGCGCGATCAGACAGTAAGAGAGGCCTGTGGACATAGTTGCAGAGTCTTGTGAGAAAGACTTACAGAGGGGGGATCTGGATTATGAAAAAGATATCGAGTTACATATGGGATTACAAATTTTCCTATCTGGGCGCGATCGCATCGCTTCTGATCGCGGTCACGCTGGATATGATGGGACCGCGGCTGATGGCGCTGGTGGTGGATGATGTCATCGTGGGCGGCAATATTGCAGAGCTTAAGTACCTGCTGCTGGGATTTCTGGGAGTCGGCATCGGACGGTGCGTGTTCCAGTACGTGAAGGAATACACCTTCGATAAGAACGGGATCCGCATTTCAGCGGATATGCGCAGGGACCTGTTTCGGCATGTGCAGGGATTAAGCGCAGACTTTTTCGACAGGACGAATACGGGAGAGCTGATGGCCCGGGTCAAAGAGGACATTGACCGTATCTGGGACGCCATCGGTTATGTGGGGATGCTGTTGATCGAGGTGATCTACCACACGTCCATCATCCTGATTTCCATGTATCTGCTCAACTGGAAGCTGGCGCTGCTGCCGACGGCGGCCATGCTGATGTGCGGTACCATCGCGCTTTTGATGGAGCGGAAGCTGGGGCAGGTCTACGAGGAGATCAGCGAGGAGAACGCCAGGTTAAATACGGTGGCGGAGGAGAATCTGGCCGGTGTGCGTACCGTAAAGGCTTTTGCGCGGGAGAAACATGAGATCGGGAAATTCCTTTCCCACAATAAGCGCTACTATGAATTGAACATGCAGCAGTCCAGGGTTTTTGTGCGGTACTATCCCTTTTTCAGTGTTGTCAGCAAGGTGCTGCCGATATTGACCATACTGGTCGGAGGCGGATTCGTGATCAAAGGACAGATGACGCTGGGGCAGATGACTGCTTTTGTGGAGTATTCCACGAATATCGTCTGGCCGATGGAAATGCTGGGATGGCTGACCAACAGCTTCTCGGCGGCGGTGGCATCCAATAAGAAGGTGCGTAAGATCTATGAGGAGAAGCCGACCATCACGGAAAACGCTGAGCCGGTGAGGATCGAGCAGGTGGCGGGTAAGGTCTGTTTCGACCATGTGTCCTTCCACAAAGCGGACATGTACGAGATCCTGCATGATATTTCCTTTACGGTGGAAGCAGGCAGGACGCTGGGCATTATGGGGGCCACGGGAGCGGGCAAGACTTCTATTGTACAGCTTCTGCAGCGTATGTATGATGCGACGGAGGGAGCCATTTATCTGGATGATGTGAACATCAAAGAGCTGTCCCTGGAGCAGCTGCGCACCAGCGTGAATTTTGTGATGCAGGATGTGTTCCTTTTCTCGGATACCATCAACGACAATATTAAGCTGGGCAAGAAGGAACGGCTGGATTTCAAGACGGTCCGCAGGGCTTCCGTGCAGGCGCAGGCCAGTGATTTTATCGAGCGTATGGAGGAGACTTACGACACCGTGATCGGGGAACGGGGCGTGGGGCTGTCCGGCGGGCAGAAGCAGCGGATCAGCATTGCCCGGGCGCTGGCCAAGCGGGATCCGATCCTGGTGCTGGACGATTCCACCTCGGCGCTGGATATGGAGACGGAGCAGATGATCCAGCAGACGCTGCGGGAACTGGAGGGGACGACGAAGATCATTATCGCCCACCGGATCAGTGCGGTACGACATGCGGATGAGATCATTGTGCTGGAGAACGGTTCTATCGCGGAGCGGGGCACGCATGAGGAGCTGCTGGCGAAGCGGGGACTCTATTTTGAAACGTATGAATCGCAGTACGGCGATATGGATACGGCAGCCATACTGCAGCAGACGATAAATCTGTTGCCGGAAACAGGCAATAGTAAGGAAACGGTAACAGAGGCAGAGAAACAGAAAGGTGGTGAGACATATGGCAGTCAACTCATATAAAGATGATGAGCAGAGCGTAGAGCGCAGTAAGGTACAGACACTGCTACGGCTGTTCCGCTATCTGCTCGATTATAAATGGCAGATCATTCTGGTGCTTTTGATCATGGGATACGGTGTGGCGGTCAGCCTGGTCAATCCGTTGATCATGGAATCCGCCATCGACGATCATATTTCGGTCAAGGATGTAAACGGCCTTTACCGGCTGCTTTTAGTAGCGCTTGTGATCAATCTGCTGCTGGTGGTGACGGTAAAGTTGCGGATGTATATTATGGCGAAGGTCTGCAACGAGATCCTGCTGACGATCAGACAGGAGTTGTATACTCATATTCAGAAGCTTGATTTTGCTTTTTTTGACAGCAGGCCGACGGGGAAGATTCTGTCCCGTATCATCGGCGATATCAATTCCCTGAAAGACGTGCTGTCCAACTGTGTGACTACATTGATCCCGGACGGCCTGACAGTCGTAGCGGTGGTGGTGATCATGATCTGGAAGAACCCGAAGCTGGCTTTTGCATCCATGCTGGCGATTCCGTTTATGGCGGCGGGTATGGTTTATATTCAGGTAAAAGCGCATCCGCGCTGGCAGGTTTTCCGCAAGAAGTCGGCCAACCTGAATGCCTTTATCCATGAAGACATGGCGGGAATGCGGATCATCCAGAGTTTTCATGCACAGGAAGAGACAGAGCGGACTTTTGACGGGCTGCTGGAAGAACACCGGCAGGCATTCGGCCATGCGGTGCGGATGAGTGACGCTTTCGGCTCGGTGATTGATTTTTCCTGGGCCATCGGCTGTATCCTGTTGTATTTTACGGGTATCGTGGTGTTGGGCGTGGAGGAAGTGTCGCTGGGAACGTTTATCGCTTTCGGCAGTTACCTGACCATGTTCTGGCAGCCGATCCATAATATCAGCAATTTCTACAACCAGCTGGTGACGAACATAGCGGGCGCGGAGCGTATCTTCGAGATTCTGGATACGCCGCCGGCTATCGCGGATGAAGAGGGCGTGATCGAGATGCCGCCGATCGAGGGTGAAGTGACCTTTGCCCATGTGACCTTTTCATATGATGACAAAGTAAAAGTGCTGGACGACGTGAATTTCCGCATCCGTCCGGGAGAGACCATCGCACTGGTGGGGCCTACCGGAGCCGGCAAATCGACCATTGTGAATCTGATCAGCCGCTTCTATGACGTGCAGGAAGGGATTGTGGCGGTGGACGGCCATGACGTGAAGAAGGTGTCCATCGAGAGCCTGCGCCGGCAGATGGGTATCATGACGCAGGACAATTTCCTCTTTTCGGGAACGATCAGAGACAATATTCGTTACGGGAAGCTGGATGCCACTGACGAGGAGGTCATCGCGGCGGCCAAAGCGGTCAATGCACATGATTTTATCATGCGGCTGGATGCCGGTTATGATACGGAACTGTCGGAGCGGGGCGGCGGCCTTTCCATCGGACAGCGGCAGCTGCTGGCTTTTGCCCGGACGATGGTGTCGGATCCGAAGATTCTGATCCTGGATGAAGCCACTTCCAGCATCGACACGAAGACGGAGATTCTGGTGCAGCAGGGCATTGAGCATCTGCTGGCTGGCAGGACTTCCTTCGTGATTGCGCACAGGCTGTCAACGATCCAGAAGGCCGACCGGATCTTCGTGGTGGATGACGGCAGGATCATCGAGGAGGGCAATGCCCGACAGCTGATGGAGAAGAAGGGCGCTTATTACAGGCTGTATATGGCGCAGTTTGCGTCGCAGGAGTGAAATGAATGCAGGGAATTGTTTGAAATCAGGGCGCTTTGAGGGGATACTCTAAGAAGACTGTGCGATAAGAATATGCCGTGATACCGCAAAAGCGGCAGGCGGCAGGAATACAGGAGGCGTGAAAGCTATGAAGGAAGCGGTGTATTTATGGGAACAGGGAGAATATCAATATCCTTTCGCAGGGGAGTTTCGGCCGAATATCAGGGCCTATCTGCATGAGGATGGAGCAGACAGGCCGGCGATGCTGGTGGTGCCAGGCGGCGGCTATGCGGTCGTGAGCCAGACGGAAGGCGAGATCGTGGCGAAGCGTTTTTACGAGGCAGGGTATCAGGCTTTTGTTTTGACATATACTACCAATATGTTCCGGATTGCGCCGGTACGCAGGCAGGCGCTTGCGGATCTTTCCAGAGCGGTGTGCTGTATCCGTAAACATGCCCGGGAATGGCATGTGATCAGCGACCGGGTTGCCTGCTGTGGCTTTTCGGCGGGCGGGCATCTGGTGGGAAGTCTTGCGGTGCATTACAAAGAGCAGCAGGATGAGACGGGTATCTTTGCGGGCATTTCCAACCGGCCGGATGCGGTGGTGCTGTGCTATCCGGTGATCACCAGCGGTGAGAAGGCCCATCGGGACAGCTTTACCCTGCTGCTGGGAGAGGATGCCGAAGCGGAAGCGCTTGCCTGGGCGAGTCTGGAAAAGCAGGTTACGGCGGACACGCCGCCGGCTTTTTTGTGGCATACGATTACGGATGATCTGGTGCCGGTGGAGAACAGCATATACTTTGCGCAGGCGTGTCACAGGGCGGCGGTTCCCTGTGAACTGCATTTGTTTATGGAAGGCCCGCATGGCATGAGCGTGGCCACACAGCAGTGGGCGGACGGTGACTTCGGGGCGGACAGTATCTATACGATGGAGCAGCAGTGGCAGACACTGCGGGCGCTGTCGAAAGAACGGCCGGACAGCGTGCCGGAGGAATTTGCAGCCGCGGCGGGAGCGGAGAGCCTTTCTGCATTTGCCGCAGCGTGGAAGCGGGCGATGGGGGAAGAAGAGATCCAGAACGGCCGGAAGGCTGACGGCAGTGCGGCGCAGTGGCCGTCGCTGGCGCTTACGTGGCTGGAGAAAGTTTTTGAGGAGAAATGAGATGTCTTTTATCAGTGTATTTGATGTGATCGGCCCGAATATGGTGGGGCCGTCCAGTTCGCATACCGCCGGGGCCTGTGCCATCGCGCATCTGGCACAGAAGATGCTTGGCGGGACTTTGCGAGAAGTGGAGTTTACCCTGTATGGGTCTTTTGCAAAAACCTACAGCGGGCACGGCACCGACCGGGCGCTGCTGGGCGGCATCATGGGGTTTGACACCGATGACGTGCGGATTCGGGATTCCTTCGAGATCGCCGGGGAACGCGGGATCGCTTATTCTTTTCTGACAGATGAAAAGGAAACCGATGTGCACCCCAACACGGTGGACATCCGCATGGTCAATGACGCCGGCACACAGATGTGTGTGCGCGGGGAATCCCTGGGCGGCGGCAAGGTGAGGATCGTGCGGATCAATCAGGTACGGGTGGAGTTTACGGGAGAGTACAATGCCGTGATCATTATCCAGAGGGACAGGCCCGGTGTGGCGGCCCATATCACGAAGGCGCTGAGCGACCGGGGCGTCAATATCGCCTTTATGCGCCTGTTTCGGGAGTCCAAAGGGGAGAAGGCGTATACCATTGTGGAGTCGGATGACAGACTGCCGGAGGATATCACCGGGCAGCTGCTGGAGAACCCGAATATCCGGGACGTTATGCTGGTGCAGAAGAGCTGAGGCGCTTCCGGAAAAGGGCGGACGTGCTGGATTTGACTGAGGCGCCGTGACAAAGACAGGAGAAAGTGAGAGTATGGTAGATTTTAAAAATGCGGAAGAGCTGCTTGCGTTGTGCAGCCGTAACGGGCAGCGGATTTCGGAGGTGATGAAGCGGCGGGAATGCGATCTGGGCGAGGTTTCCATGGAGCAGGTCTGCAGCCGGATGCAGGGGGTATGGGAAATCATGCGGCAGTCCGCCCTGACGCCGCTGCATACGCCGGTGAAGTCTGTGGGCGGGCTGATCGGTGGAGAAGCCGGGAAACTTAAGAAGCATCAAAGCAGCGGGAAGAGCATTTGCGGCGAGGTGCTGGGCCAGGGCATTGCCTATGCCATGGCGGTGCTGGAGGTCAATGCGTCTATGGGCGTGATCGTTGCGGCTCCCACGGCGGGTTCTGCCGGCATTGTGCCGGGACTTTTGCTGGCGCTGCAGCAGGCGTATCACTGTACCGATGAGCAGATGACGGATGCCCTGTTTCATGCCGGAGCCATCGGTTATCTTGCCATGCGCAATGCGACCGTTGCGGGGGCGGTGGGCGGCTGTCAGGCAGAGGTGGGCGTTGCGGCCGCCATGGCGGCGGGAGCCGCGGTGGAGCTTATGGGAGGAGAACCCCGGCAGAGTCTGGATGCAGCCGCCACGGTGCTGATGAACATGCTTGGCCTGGTGTGTGACCCGGTAGGCGGCCTGGTGGAATATCCCTGCCAGAACCGGAATGCGGCCGGGGTGGCCAATGCGTTGATCGCCGCGGAGCTGGCGCTGTCCGGTATCCGGCAGCTGATTCCTTTTGACGAGATGCTGGACACCATGTATCAGGTCGGAAAGCGGATTCCTTATGAGCTGCGGGAAACTGCGCTGGGCGGGTGTGCCGCGTCGCCTTCGGGCTGCCGGTCCTGTCACGGTCACGGATGATTCATTGCCTTCCGGTGGGAAAAGGGATATACTGGAAGAAGGAGCAGCAGTGAGGGCGCAGCGTGTGGCCGCGCATGAAGGAGGACGCTATGGCAAGGGCGATCGGGATCGGGAATCAGGACTTTGAGACAATCCGGAAACAAAACTACTTCTATATAGATAAAACAAAACTCATACAGGAATGGTGGGAGAGCGGGGACAGTGTTACTTTGATCACCCGTCCCAGACGTTTTGGCAAGACTTTGAACATGAGTATGCTGGAGAAGTTCTTTTCGGTCAATTACGCGGGAAGAGGCGACTTGTTTGAGGGTCTTGCCGTCTGGCAGGAGGAAAAGAACAGGAAGCTGCAGGGCACTTATCCGGTGATCTCTTTAAGTTTCGCCAAAGTGAAGGAGACTACCTATCTGAGCGCCAGGAAAATGCTGTGCCATATTATTGCCAATGTGTACAATGAGTATGACTTTTTGCTGGACAGTGACCGGTTAAATGAGAACGAGAAAGCATTTTTCAAAAAGGTCTCCGCCGACATGGAAGATTATATTGCGGCAGATTCCCTGAATGCGTTATCCCGTTATCTGATGAAATATTATGGGAAGAAAGTCATCATCCTGCTGGATGAATACGATACGCCGATGCACGAGGCCTATGTGAGCGGCTACTGGCAGGAAATGGTTGACTTTACGAGAAGTCTGTTCAATTCTACCTTTAAGACGAATCTGCATTTAGAGCGTGCCGTTATGACAGGCATCACAAGAGTCAGCAAGGAATCAGTTTTTTCAGATTTGAATAATCTGAAAGTGGTGACGGCTACCTCTGAGAAATATGCGGACTGCTTTGGCTTTACAGAGGAAGAGGTCTTTGCGGCCCTGGAGGAATACGGACTGTCGGATCGGAAAAAGGAAGTCAAAGAATGGTATGACGGTTTTACGTTTGGAAACCGGACGGATATCTACAATCCCTGGTCTATCATAAACTTTCTGGATGACAGGCAGGTGGGCGCTTACTGGGTCAACACCAGCTCCAACAGCCTTGTGGGAAAGCTGATCCGGGAAGGGAGTCCGGAGATCAAGATGACGATGGAGGGACTGTTGCAGGGGGAAGCTTTTCACACGGTGCTCGACGAACAGATCGTATTTAGCCAGCTGGAGCAGGGGGAGGATGCGGTCTGGAGTCTTCTGCTGGCCAGCGGTTATCTGAAAGTGACGCATTATGCGTTTAACACGATCCGCCGCAAAGCGGAATATACGTTGAAACTGACCAATCTGGAAGTTCAGGTGATGTTTGAGCAGTTGATCGAGGGCTGGTTCGGCGGATGCCGGCGGGTCAACAATGCGTTTCTGCAGGCTTTGTTGGCGCATGATGTCAAGGCGATGAATGTTTACATGAACAGGGTGACGACGGAGATGTTCAGCTATTTTGATGCAGGAAAGAGACCTTCCGAGGAAGAACCGGAACGCTTTTATCACGGGTTTGTGCTCGGGCTGCTGGTAGAACTTGCCGACAGATATATGGTCACATCCAACCGGGAGAGCGGGTTCGGGCGATACGATGTGATGCTGGAGCCGAAGACGGCACAGCTTGATGCGATCCTGATAGAATTTAAGGTGCAGGACGAAGAAGAGAAGGCGCTGTCTGACACGGTGGAAGCTGCGCTGCGGCAGATAGAGGAGAAGGATTATCAGGCGGCCCTCAGGGCCAAAGGGATTCCGGAGGAACGCATCAGAGCCTATGGATTTGCTTTTTGTGGAAAGAGGGTGCTGATCGGTGGCGGGAAATATGGCAGAGACTGAGAAAGCGGAAAACAAGGAAGGGCGCATTTGCCCTTCCTTGTTTCACACCTTTTTTGAGATATTATGAGGTCGCTTTTGCGGCGCCGGAGGAACGGCTGACGGCAAGAAGCTTCTGGCGCATCTCGTCTTCGATCCGGATAAGCTCTGTCTCCGCACTGCGCCTTTTGGTGCGTCCTTCCTCCTGAATTTTCATGACCTCATCCAGCGTGCTGATCAGGGTCTGGTTGGTGGCGGTGAGGGTCTCGATATCCACGATGCCCCGTTCGCTTTCTCTCGCAGTCTCGATCGTGGCGGTCTTGAGCGCCTCGGCATTCTTCTTCAGCAGCGCATTGGTCATGTCCGCTACTTCCTTCTGGGCTCTGGCGGCTTCGCTGGAGTGATCAAGGCCGATGGCGATCACCATCTGGCTCTTCCAGAGGGGAATGGTATTGACGAGGGTGGACTGTATCTTCTCCGACATGGCGGTATCGTTGCTTTGGATCAGCCGAATCTGGGGCGCCATCTGCATGGAGATCGTCCGGGTCAGTTCCAGATCGTAGATCTTCTTTTCAAAACGCTCGCACATGGCGGCATAATCGTTGGCGGCCTGTGTATCTTCGGGGAGAGAACTCTGCTCCGCTTTTTTTAAAAGGGCCGGAAGCTCCACGGTTCTGGCCTGCTCTAACTTCTGCTTGCCGGCAAGGATGTACATGGACAGCTCCTTGAAATAGTTGAGGTTCAGGTCGTACATCTTGTCCAGCATGGCAGCGTCCTTGAGAAGTGTCACCTGATGCTCTTCCATGACCTTGCAGATTTTGTTGATATTGGACTCTGCCCGGTCGTATTTGATCTTCATGCTTTCCAGCTTGTTGCTGCTTTTCTTGAAAAAGCCAAAAAGGCCTTTCTCTTCTTCCTCGCCGAAATCTTTAAGCTCCGTGACCACGTCCGCCAGCATCTGGCCGATCTCGCCCATGTCCTTGGTGCGCACGTTATTTAAGGCGCTTTCGGAGAAATCGGCGATCTTTTTCTGGCTGCCGGCGCCGTACTGCATGACCGCCTGGGTGTTGGTGATATCAATCTGGGCGGCAAAGTCGTCCACCATTTTCTGTTCCTGGGGGGTTAATACCACCTCGGGCACTCTGGTTTCTTCTTCTTTGACGGGAAGCAGGCTGTTTCCTGCGGTATCTGCCGGTGCAAAAGGCTCCAGCGTCAGAGAAGGCGCTTCTTTTAACATTTCATCGAGATTATTGTTCATGGTGTTTTCCTCCGTTTGTCAGTTTATTGTGCTGCTGTGTCTATGCGGTCAGAAACCGGAATCGGATCCTGCCGCTGTGAAATCCATCTGGTTCATCAGGCCTTCGCGGGCGAGCATGGTCTTTAATACCTGCGCGTCGGTGGTGGCGTCCAGCACCGCGTCCTGAAAAAGATTGTTCAAAAGTTCGGTAAACGCCTGATTGATGGTATCCAGCGTGTTCTCGATCTCGGCCTTGGCGGCGATAATATCATCCCCCGGGGCGCTCACCCGGTCGAATTCTTCGTAGGCTTCCACCAGTTTTAAGGTGGTTGGAAGGTAGTAGCTCATCAGTTTGTGCATCCGGTGCATCTGCTCAGGATGCTCCCTTACGCTGTCGAAGAGGTTCTTCAACAGATTTTCCAGCCGGAAAAGTTTGGCAGATATCACTTCCCCGGTAATCTTGTCGTTCAGAAGCCGGAGCCTGCGGATGCATTCCATGCCCTCTGCTACTATGGCGTTCAGTTCTGCGTCCCGTTCCGCATTCCCGGTACTTTGTCCGGCAGCCGTGTCCGGGTCGCCGGCATCTGTCTGCCGGAGTGCAGGTCTGCCGGCTTCTGCTTCCCGGAGCCTGCGGTTGTTTTCCGTTTCCAGATATTGTTGGTAAATACTGTCGTTGAGCATAAAGCATGTCTTCTTTTCGTCCAGATGACCCTCCGGAAACATGCCGAGTTTCATCATCTTCTGGAGATCCTTGATTACCCGGCGGGCTTTCCGGCCTGTATTTCTGGCCAGATGTTCGATCTCCCCGTACAGGTTGCGGCCGCACAGCCCGGCGTAGCGCTCCGCCAGCTTAAGCCGCCTGCGCTGGCCGATTCCGAGACGGATCATGCCCGTAAAGAAAAGAAGCGCGAGCAGGTTGACGATCCATCCTGCCATGCTTACGCTGTTCTCCATGATCGTGTAAGTGATGTGAAAAAAGGTCGCCAGTGCGGTAAAGCCCAGACCGATTCCGCCGAATACCTGGTACAGCACGTTGGAAACACTGCCCACCCTTTTAAACTGGTAAGGGATGAGTGCGCCTGTCATCTGCGCTCCGGCCTGCACCGCCTGTGTGCTCTGGTACGGGTTTGCCTGCCGCCGTGCCATCTGCGCATTCTGTCTTGCCTGTTCCTGCCGCCGCAGCTGTTCCTGTCTGCGTTCCTGCTGTCTGGCCTGCCGCCGCAGCTGCTCCTGTCTGCGCTCCTGCTCCCTGGTCTGGCGTGCGTTCTGCGTCTGCCGGGTTTCCTGTCCGCCGGTTCGCCAACCGTTCTGCGTCTGCCGGTGTTCCTGCGTGCTGGTCTGCCAACCGTTCTGCGTCTGCCGGTGTGCCTGTTCTCTGGCCTGCCAACCGTCCTGTTCTTGTCGATGTTCCTGTGCGCTGCTCTGTCGATCGTTCTGTGCCTGCCGCTCCGTCTGTTCCCGGGCGCCTGTGATATCAAAGGAAATATGCTTTCCCACTTCATTTAAAGCGTTGACCACACTCTGGGAGACCAGTCTGTTTAAGTCGTTGAAATCTCCGCTCTGCAGGGCATCCGACAAAGCACCCATGATCTGTTCTCCCATGTTGTGTTCGCTCTGATTGTCCTTCATACGATAACCTCATCACGTCTGCAAAAGAGACATGCCGCTGTGCTGTATTCTGTATAAAAATCTCTACGAACTATTATCACACATTGGTCTTCGCTTCGCAATAAATTTCATGATTTTTCTATTATCCCTGTTGTGATCTTCAAATAACAGGCGATGGTTTGTCGTAAAAATATGTTGCATAATTACCATATTTTAGCATATACTATTTAAATATCCATATCTTGTAGTTGTAATGCTATACAGCGGGAACCTGGTGGGCAGGAGCAGAGCGGAGGGATTAGATGGAATCAATCTGGACGGCGGAAACGAAGATCAGGGAGCGGGAGGCTCTTCCGGGAGACATGGAGGTGGATGCGGTTGTCATAGGCGCCGGTATGGCCGGTGTGCTGTCGGCATATTATCTGCATAAGGAAGGTGTGCGGACGGTGGTTCTGGAGGCGGACAGGATCGGAAGCGGGCAGACGAAGAACACCACGGCCAAGATTACGTCTCAGCACGGCCTTCTCTATGACCGGATTATTCAGACGATGGGCACCAGGAAAGCCTTTGCCTATGCATGGGCGAATGAGGAAGCCATTGATGAGTATGAAAGGCTGATCCTGGAGAAAGGAATCGACTGCGATTTCACCAGGTGTCCGTCATACCTGTATTCGCGGACTAAGGAGAATCCGCTGCGGCGGGAGGCTGTTGCGGCGGCAAAAGCCGGTATCAACGCTTCTTTTGAGACGGAATGCGAGCTGCCTTTTGCGGTGGCCGGTGCAGTTCGGTTTGAGAAGCAGGCGCGTTTTGATCCGCTGAAATTTCTGGCGGCGATGGCGGAGGAAGTGACGGTTTATGAAAAGACGAGGGTACACAGGGTGGTGGACAACCGGGTGGAGACAGATCGGGGATGTGTGACGGCGCGGCATATCATATTCGCCTCCCATTTTCCGTTTGTCAATGTACCGGGCTTTTATTTTGCGCGGATGTATCAGGAGCGCAGCTATGTGGTGGCGCTGGAAGGCGCAGAGAAGATGGAAGGCATGTATATGGGAATCGACCGGGACAGGCTTTCTTTCCGGTCGCAGGGAGATCTGCTGCTGCTTGGCGGGGCCAGGCACCGCACCGGAGCAAACAGGAAGGGCGGACAGTATGAGATACTGCGCAGTCAGGCGCAGGAGCTTTACCCCGGCTGCCGTGAGACGGCACACTGGTCGGCGCAGGACTGTATGACGCTGGACGGCCTGCCGTATGTCGGCCGGTTCTCGGAACGCAGGTCCGGATGGTATGTGGCCACGGGCTTCGGTAAATGGGGGATGTCCATGTCGATGGCCAGTGCGGGGATCATAAGTGCGCTGATTCTGGAGAAAAAGAGCCCGGTGGCGTATGCGTTCAGTCCGCAGAGAGAGTTCAGCCCCCGTATGGACCGCCTGTTTAGTCATGTTGTCTATACGCTGCAGGGGATGACGAAGCATCTTCTGCCGTCCGGGAAAAAGGTTTTTGTGCCGAATTGTCCGCATATGGGATGCAGACTGGAATGGAATCCGGAGGAAGAGACCTGGGACTGTCCCTGCCACGGTTCGAGATTTGACCAGGAGGGGCGGCTGATCGACGATCCTGCAAAGAAGGACTGCCGGCGGCGGTAGGAGGTGCTGTGCGGGTCTGCTGCATGGCGGAAAGGATAAAAAGATTGAAAACGAGAGAAGAAGCGTTGGCATACGGGTTGTCATTTCCGGATACTTATCAGGAAGCGCCGTTCCACGACGACAACTGGCAGCTGGTGCGGGTGAAAGGCAGCAGGAAGGCTTTTCTCTGGACCTATGAGAAAGACGGCTGTGTGAATCTCAATGTGAAGACAGATCCGGCCTGGCGGGATTTCTGGCGGGATGCCTACCGGTCGGTAACGGCCGGCTGGCACCAGAACAAGGAGCACTGGAATACGATCATTCTGGACGGGACGATTCCGGAAGAGGATATCAGGCGGATGATCGCCGAGAGTTATGATCTTGTCACGGACAGTCCGTCGAAACGGATCTATGAGGCGGTTAAGAAGGTGCCGGCAGGCCGGGTGGCGACTTACGGACAGATCGCGGCGCTTGCCGGAGATAAAAAGATGGCGAGGGCGGTCGGGAACGCGCTGCGCAAATGCCCCGATCCGGAAGATATCCCCTGCCACAGAGTAGTCAACGCGAAAGGAGAGCTGTCCGGGGCGTTCGCCTTCGGCAAAGTAAATACACAGGAGAAGCTGCTGGCAGCGGAAGGTGTCGCGTTGACGGATGGCAGGGTGGATCTGGACCGGTACGGGCTCGACTCAGCTGTTTTGCATCAGCAGTGTTTCCGCGATGACGGCGGCGGCCAGCTGTGAGCCGGCCGGTGACGCGTGCTGCCCGTCCTGTGCGTACAATTCTGTTTCCGGATGTGCACGGTGGAATGCCCACCATCTTTCCCCAACGGGCGCAAGTGCACAGCCGGTTTCCTGCTGCAGCTTTCTGTAAGCGTTGCTCATGGCCGGCTGGGCGGCCTCGCCGTCGGCTTTTGTGGTCCAGGTCATATACAGGACAGGCCTTGCGCCGGCTTCCTGTACCCGGCGGATCAGTTCCTTTCCACACTGTTCCATGACAGACAGATCTCCCATTGGGTGTGCTTTGTGCTGCAGGATGACCGCGTCATAGCCTCCGTACTCAATATTAAATTTCACTTCCGGTTCTTCCAGATGGAAGTCCCAGCCTTTCCCGCCGTGGGCCAGCATGGTGACTTCTGTGTCGATGCCTTTTTCCTGACAGATCTGTGCAAACAGGTGAGGCATGTCGTTGTAGTAAGTGTGGCTGTTGCCGATAAACAGGACTCTCATATTCTGATCTCCTCCAAACTTTTCCCTGTGGTTTTTCATGGATTTTTCTGGTATCATTATATTGGTCATTATACCAGATGAAAAAGGTTATGTGAATGATGTGTTACAGTTTGCGGCCGGTTGGGCGTGAAATGCAACAAGTTCAAGTAAGACAGTATCAGGAAAGGATGTATTGTTTATGAAATTGCTTATGAAAATGAAAAAAAGCGGTTCAGTGTGTCTGCTGGTCAGCCTGCTGTCCGCGACGATGGCAGTGTCCGGCGGCTGTGGCAGGACGGAAGAGAAAGAAAACGTGCAGGGAGCAGGGACGGAAGAGACGGCAGCGGCTGAAAATGGACAGACCGGACAGGCGGAAAGTGAGGATGCAGACGGCGGCAGTGAACAGTCTGCGGGGATTACTTTCGAGGCCCGGGATCTGGAAGGGAATACCGTAACGGAAACGGTCTTTGCGGAGTCTGAGCTGACTATGGTCAATGTGTGGGCGACCTACTGCAATCCCTGCCTGAGCGAAATGCCGGAACTGGGTGAACTTGCGGAAGAATACAGGTCGGATGAGTTTCAGATCATCGGCATTGTCAGTGACGTGCAGGAGGAGTCCGAAGCGGAAGCGGTGGAGTATGCGGCAATGCTGGTGGAACAGACCGGAGCGGCGTATCCGCATCTGCTGTTGAATGAATCTCTGTTCCGGTCGATGCTCAGCGGTGTGAGCGCGGTGCCGACAACATTCTTTGTGAATGAAAAGGGTGAAGTGCTGGACACAGTGGTGGGCGCCATGGATAAGGATTCCTGGAAGGAGAAGATTGATGGGCTTCTTAAAGAGTGATAAAGGTGATAATGATAAGCATGACAGCGGAGACAGGCGGATACCCGCCCGGAGGAACAGCGGGCGCAGCAAATACAGCTGGCTGCCCGGGGTGCTGCTTGGGATAGTATTTCTGGGGATCGGCGCGGCACAGGGACAGTTTGGCGTGATCTGTCGCAAGGCGGTGATGATCTGTCTGGAATGCATCGGCATCGGATAAATATGCGGTGCATGATACATGCATGGTACATGCATGTATCATGGCTATCATGCCGTCTTGACAGAAGCGATATGGATACGGATTTCGCAACAGGAAGCCAGAAGCGGCACGGATACGGATTTCGCAACAGGAAGCCAGAAGCGGCACGGATATGGATCTCGCAGCAGAAAGCCGCAGGTTGCACTGTGGCAGACAAGGCAGAGACCGATGATGAGACAGAGCAATGGAGAGGAAGAGAGTAGAGAGAGTATGAATAAGATTCGGCTGGCCGTACAGCTTGTTTTTACGATCGTGACCAACGGGTATCTGTATGGCTTTATGAATGGAAAAATATATCAGGGCAATCTGAAATATGTGTGTGTTCCGGGACTGAACTGCTATTCCTGTCCCGGGGCGGTGATGTCCTGCCCGATCGGTGCATTGCAGGCGTTATTAAATCAACAGGGATTTACCGTGCCTTTCGGTGTGCTGGGATTTTTCTTTGTGTTTGGAAGCCTGCTCGGCCGGGTGGTCTGCGGCTGGCTGTGCCCTTTCGGGCTGGTGCAGGATCTGCTGCATAAGATACCGGTTTTCCGGAAATGGAAAAGGCTGCCTTTTCACAAGATTCTGAAATATGGGAAGTATGTTACGCTTGTGCTTCTGGTCGGTGTCGGATCCCTGTTTCTCTTCGGCGGATTCGCGAAGATTCCGGCATTCTGTAAGTATCTGTGTCCTTCCGGGACGCTGCTTGGCGCCTTGCCTTTGCTTGGCAGAAACGAACTGCTGCGCAGCCAGATCGGCGGATTGTTTTACTGGAAACTGGGGGGACTGCTCTTTCTTTTGATCCTTTCGGTCAAGGTTTACAGACCCTTCTGCCAGTATTTGTGCCCGCTGGGAGCGATCTACGGCTGGTTTAACCGGTTCAGCCTGGTACAGATCCGGTGGGAGAAGGAGAAGTGTATCTCATGCGGCGCCTGTGAGCGGGCCTGTCCGGTGGCGCTTGATGTGCAGGAGATTTCCGTTTCGCCGGAGTGTATCCGCTGTGGGAAGTGTGTGGGCGCCTGCCCGACGAAGTGTCTGCAGTTTTCCGGCTTCAAGGCGGGCAGTGTGGTTTCCGGAGAGAAGGAGACTTAAGACACGGAGCGGCATCGCCGGCGTCTGGCTGAGGACAAAGAAGAAAAGTGTGGTCCAACGTAGTTCGGGCAGAAGACAGATAAAATACAGTGGCAGCATAGAAACAGAGGCAACGTAGAAACGGAGGCAGTCATGGAAAAAGAGAAGAAATATATGTCGGATATTCATCTGGAAGATTATATGAAGCAGTACGAGGGAAAACAGGCCAGTGCGGATACCATGGTGTTTGATGCAGGCAGGAAGCGGGATTTGCTGAATGGCGAATGGCAGTATGCGGTGGATCAGTATGATACCTGTCTGCGGCAGAAGTGGTATCAGGAGCGGTATTTTGATGAGAACGGCTATTCCCTTCCGGTGGACTATTCCTTTGACCAGTGGCCGGTCATGCACCTGCCATGCTGCTGGAATACGGTGGAGGAGAAGTTCCTGTTATATGAAGGAAGCATGGTCTTTACCAGAAAATTTTCCTACCGCAACAGCGGGGAAGCGAAGGTGGTCTTGAAAGTGGGCGCGGCAAATTATCTGTGCCGGGTATTTTTGAACGGCTCCTATGTGGGGATGCACAGGGGAGGTTCCACGCCTTTTTATTTTGACATAACGGAGGTTCTTGCAGCTGAAAACAGAATCCTGATCGTGGTGGACAGTACCAGAAGGGCCGAACAGGTGCCGACGGAGAATACGGACTGGTTTAATTACGGCGGGCTGTACAGGGACATCGAGCTGCTCTTTCTGCCGGACGTATTTATCAGAGATTTCAAGATTGGGCTGGCGGCGGACGGTACATACGGACGGATAGAGGCAAGGCTGACGCTGTCGAAACCGGTGTCCGCTACGGCGTTGCTTTCCATAGAAGAGCTGGGGATTATGGAACAGATTGCCATTACGGATGGCACAGGCTCCGTGCTTCTGGCGGCACAGCCGGAATTGTGGTCGCCGCAGACGCCGAAGCTGTACCGGGTGGAAGTGACCTGCATGGAGGATCATGTTGAGGACCGGGTCGGTTTCCGGGAGATAAAAGTGGAGCAGGGGGAGATCCTGTTAAACGGGAAGCCTCTTTATCTGCGCGGGATCAGCTGTCATGAAGACAGTGTGGAGAACGGTAAGGCGCTGACGGACCGGGAACGGACGGAGAATATCAGGCTGGCAAAGGAGCTGGGCTGTAATTTCATGCGCATCGCCCATTATCCGCACAGCGAGCGGATGGCGAAGCTGGCGGACGAGCTGGGCATTCTTCTGTGGGAGGAGATTCCGGTATACTGGGCGATCCGCTTTGAGCGCGAGGAGACCTATCAGGATGCGGAGAATCAGCTGCGGGAGTTGATGATAAGAGACTGGAACCGGGCGAGCGTTATCGTGTTATCGGTGGGCAACGAGAATGCGGATACGGATGAAAGGCTGCAGTTTATGAGCAGGCTTGCGCAGTGCGCCCGTGCGGAGGGCGGAAATCGTCTGATATCGGCGGCCTGCCTGGTCAACAGTGAGCGGAATATCATTGCGGACCGCCTGACGGATTATCTGGACGTGATCGGTTTAAACGAGTACTGCGGGTGGTATACGCCGGACTTCGAGAAGCTGCCGCAGCTGTTGGCCAACAGCAGACCGGAAAAGCCGGTTATCATCACGGAATTCGGCGCTGACGCCCTGCCGGGGCACCATGGAACGGGATCGGATAAAGGGACGGAAGAGTGTCAGGCATACGTGTATGAGCGCCAGATCGAGACGCTGCGGGATATCGACTATGTGAAAGGGATGACGCCGTGGATCTTATATGATTTCCGCTGTCCGAGAAGGACCAGCTTTATTCAGGGTTATTATAACAGGAAGGGTCTGCTTTCTGCGGATAAGGAGCATAAAAAGATGGCGTATGAGGTCCTGCAGGCATTTTACCGGGAGATGGAACGCTGACGAAACAGCAGGGGACTGCCTGCTGTGGGGAGTTGGCTTCAATAGGAGGAGGGTATTTTTGATATGAATCATAATGAGACGGGGCAGCAGCCCTATACAAAGGTCTCTTTGGTATTTAAGTTTCTGTACGGGAGCAAGCGGTATTTTCTGATCAGTATAGCTGCCGCGCTGTGTGTAACGGGGGTGGACATGCTGTCGCCGCAGCTGATCCGGACCACCGTGGACGGTATTCTGGGCGAGAACGCACTGCAGCTGCCGGGATTTCTGGTGGATCTGGTGGAACGGATCGGCGGCGTGGGTTATCTGCGGGAGCGTCTTTGGCTGATCGGGGGAATGCTCGTTCTTCTGGCGCTGCTCTCGGTCACTTTCCGCTATCTTTTTATACTTTTTAATGCCAAAGGGGCGGAGAGTCTGGCGGAGACAATGCGGAACTGCCTGTTTTCCCATATCCAGAGGCTTCCTTTTGCCTGGCATATGCAGAATCAGACAGGGGATATCATTCAGCGCTGCACTTCGGATGTGGATATGGTGAAGAATTTCATATCGGAACAGTTGACGTCTGTTTTTCGGATCGTTATCTTGATCATCCTGTCTTTGCTTTTTATGTTTTCCATGAATGCGAAACTGACGCTGGTGGCGCTGGCTTCCATTCCCATCATTATAGCGTATTCAACTTATTTTCATTCCAAAATCAGCAGCCAGTTCATGAAATGTGATGAGAATGAGGGTATCCTGTCTACTATTGCGCAGGAAAATCTGACCGGTGTGCGGGTGGTGCGCGCATTCGGCCGGGAGAAATACGAGAAGGATCGTTTCGAGAAGCAGAATAATATCTACACAAACCTGTGGATCAGGCTGTGCCGGTTACTGGCGCTGTTCTGGGGAGCCGGGGATCTGATCTCCGGTCTGCAGGTCATGCTGATCGTTATCTTTGGTTCTGTCTTTTGCGTCAGAGGAAGTATGACTGCCGGGGAATTCATTGCCTTTATCTCTTATAATGCCATGCTGACCTGGCCGGTCCGCTCCCTGGGGCGTATGATCGCCGAGATGAGCAAAGCCGGTGTTTCCATCGAACGTATCCGCTATATCATGAATTCTCCTGTGGAGCAGGACAAGCCGGATGCCGTAACGCCGGATATGAACGGCGATATTGCATTTGAGAATGTTACCTTTGCCTATGCGGATACGCCGATTCTTTCCGATATCAGCTTTCGGATTCCACAGGGGACCACGTTCGGCATCCTGGGCGGCACCGGATCCGGCAAATCTACGTTGATGCACCTGTTAAACCGCCTTTATGATCTGCCGCCGGAAAACGGGCGGATCACCATTGGCGGTGTGGATATTACGGACATGAAGGGAAGCTGGGTGCGTTCCCATATCGGCATGGTGCTGCAGGAACCTTTCCTGTTCTCCCGCACGATCGCGGAGAATATCGGCATTACGCGCAGGAATATGGAGTTGTCCGATATCCGCTGGGCGGCATCCATCGCCTGCGTGGACGATGCCATCACGGAATTTACGAACGGTTACGATACCGTTGTGGGCGAGCGGGGTGTCACGCTGTCCGGCGGGCAGAAACAGCGGACGGCCATGGCGCGCATGTTGACCCAGCGGACGCCGATCATGATCTTCGACGATTCTTTGTCTGCGGTTGACGCCGAGACGGATGCAAGGATCCGTCAGGCTTTGAAGAAGAACCTGCAAGGATCTACCGTGATCCTCATTTCCCACCGGGTCACTACGTTGATGCAGGCGGAATGTATCCTGGTGCTGGATAAGGGACGGATCGCCGAAATGGGTTCCCATGAGGAACTGATGGAGAAGGGCGGCATCTACCGCCGGATTTACGATATGCAGATGACTTTACCGGAGGAGGTGGCAGCACATGGCGTATAAGAAAGACGAGCAAAAGGAATATGTATCGCTTCCCTGGTTTGGGATCAACAAGTTGCTGCCGTATTTAAAGCCCTATCGCCGTATCATCTTCTGCATGATATTTCTGGGACTGACAGGCGGCCTGGTGGATATCGTACTGCCGCTTTTCCAGCGGTATGCCCTGAATCAGTTTATTGCCGCAGGGACACTTACTACATTGGGAAGTTTTATCGCAGTTTACATCATGGTGCTGGCTTTTCAGGTGGTGGCCAACACGAGTTCGGCGTATCAGGCGTGTCAGATTGAAATGTATGTAGGCAGAGATATGAAGCGCGCCAGTTTCGATCATCTGCAGACGCTGGCCTTTTCCTACTATAATCAGAACAGCGTGGGCTATATTCACGCCCGGGTCATGAGCGACACCAATCGTATCGGCAGCCTTGTGTCCTGGGGCCTGATGGACGGCATCTGGAATATGTCCTACATTCTGGGGGCCGTGGTGGTCATGCTGACCATCAACTTTAAGCTGGCGCTGTGGGTACTGGCCATTGTGCCGCTTACCGCGCTGGCGGCAGCTTTTTTCCAGAAGAAGCTGGTGCTCTTAAACCGCCGTATCCGGGAGATCAATTCTCAGATCACCGGCAACTTCAATGAAGGTATCACCGGAGCCAAGACCACCAAGACATTGGTGATCGAGGAGAAAATGGAGCAGGATTTTGACGAAACCACTGCCGAGATGAAACGTACTTCTGTACATGCGATGCACTACCGGGCTTTGTTTTCTTCGATGATCTCGTTCTCTTCTTCGATAGCGCTGGCTGTGGTGTTGTGGCGGGGCGGCATTATTACCCTGCAGGGGGTGATCGAGATCGGCACCCTGTCGGTCTTCATGTCCTATGCACTGGGCCTGATGGAGCCGGTGCAATGGATTGTGCGCGCTGTTTCCGATCTGATCACCGTGCAGGTGAATGTGGAGCGTTTTACCAGACTGATGGAGACGGAGTCCGACGTCAGAGACACGCCGGAAGTGGTTGCCAGATACGGAGATTCTTTTGAGCCTTTGCGGAAGAACTGGGAACCGTTACACGGGGATATTACCTTTGAGGATGTATCGTTCAAATATCCGGACGGCGACGAGTATGTGCTGGAGCACTTTGACCTTCATGTGCCGCAGGGCACCAATGTGGCGATCGTGGGGGAGACCGGCGCCGGCAAATCCACGCTGGTCAATCTGGTCTGCCGTTTCTTTGAACCGACATCGGGACGGATCCTGATCGACGGTAAGGATGCCAGAGAGCGTTCGCAGCTGTGGCTGCACAGCAACATCGGCTATGTATTGCAGACACCTCACTTATTCTCAGGTACTGTACTGGAAAATCTGCGCTACGGGAATCCGGATGCCACCATGGAACAGATCGAGGCGGCGGTAAAGAGCGTATCCGCCGATGCCGTGATCGCCCGTATGGACAAGGGCTATGACAGTGATGTGGGGGAGGGCGGCGACCTGCTTTCCACCGGGGAGAAGCAGCTGCTCTCCTTTGCCAGGGCGATTTTGGCCGATCCGCGCATTTTCGTGCTGGATGAGGCGACTTCTTCGATTGATACCGTGACCGAGAAGCTGATTCAGGACGCCATCGAGCATTTGATGAAAGGACGCACTTCTTTTGTCATTGCCCACCGACTTTCCACCATCAGGCAGGCGGATGTGATCCTGGTGGTGCATGACGGTAAGATTGTTGAGCAGGGAACCCATTCGGAACTGATCGCAAAGAAGGGCGCTTACTATAACCTGTATACCAGGCAGTTCCAGGAGGAAGCCGTGGAGGATGCTTTCGAGAGGAAAGCGCCGTGATCCAACGCCAGCCAGGTATGTCGGATGTGCCTGTCATTCAGTATGGAATAGCAGAGAAATCGGAAAATATACTTGCGTGGCTATATATTGTCAGATAAAATAGTATCATATAGTGTTTGTGTGTTTGAAAATGACATGGACGCTATATGATATTTTTTATCCTATAGGAAACAGGCAGGATTGTTTCTATTACATCATAAGGAGGGTTACTGTATATGAACAAGATCAGAATCGAATCGCCGGAGGTGCAGGGTTTTGAGAAGGAACACACCGCGGCGGTGCGCAGGCTTGCACCGGAGTGTATGGTGCTTCTGAAGAATGACGGCACGCTTCCGCTGCAGGGAACGGGGAAGCTGGCTTTATACGGCAGCGGCGCCAGGAAGACCATCAAGGGCGGCACGGGCTCCGGCGACGTGAATGTACGGCATTTCGTGACCGCAGAGGAAGGTTTGAAGAATGCGGGATTTGAACTTACTACCGGCAGCTGGCTGGACGGCTATGATCAGGTGGTGGCGGAGGCCAGAAAAGCATTTTTCGGGGGAATCCGTAAGGAGGCGGAAGCGGCGGGCGTGACGGGGCCGCAGATGATGATGTTTGCCATGGGAAGAAGCTGCCCGGAACCGGAGTATGAGCTGCCGCTTGACGGCGAGGGAGATACGGCAGTCTATGTGCTGGCCCGCAATTCGGGTGAAGGTGCGGATCGGAAACCGGCAGCAGGCGATATCAACCTGACGGCGACGGAGATTCGGGATATTCTGGCATTGCATGCAAAGTATGAGAAGTTTGTGCTTGTACTGAACGTGGGCGGTATGGTGGACTTAAAGCCGGTGGCGGCAGTGGGCACGATCCTGCTTTTGGGGCAGCTTGGTTCCGCCACGGGAGACGCGCTGGCGGATGTGCTTTTGGGTAAGTCTTATCCTTCCGGCAAGCTGACCATGACCTGGGCGCCGATCGAGGACTATGCGTCCACGGAAGGTTTCGGCGATCCTAACGATACATATTATAAAGAAGGCATCTATGTAGGATACCGCTATTTTGATACCATCGGCTATGTGCCCACCTATCCTTTCGGTTACGGTATGGGATACACTGTATTTACCGTGGAGCCGAAGGAGCTGGCGGCGGATGCGGCGACGGTATCCGTTACGGCGACGGTGACCAATACCGGCGCGGCAGCGGGTAAGGAAGTGGTGCAGGTTTACTACTCCGCGCCGGCAGGAAAGCTGGACAAACCTTATCAGGAGCTGGCAGGCTATGCGAAGACGAAGGAACTGTCACCCGGGGAGAGCCAGGATGTGACGGTAACTTTTGATACGCAGTCCATGGCATCCTATTGTACAGAGTGCGCGTCCTATGTGATGGAGGCGGGTACATACTATATCCGTGTGGGTAACAGTTCCCGTAATACCCATATTGCGGGAGCGGTGGCGCTGGATGAGACGAAAGCGGTGGAGAAGGTGAAGAATATCTGCGGCGACAGTGGTTTTGAGGATCTGAAGCCGGAGCGCAATCCCATTACCTATGAAGGAGAGTCGGAAGAGAAGGAAAATGCGAAGACGGTAGGGATCAAGGCGGCAGACCTGGCGGTGAAGGAGACTGTCTATCAGGAAGTGCCGGCGGAGATTCCGGCAGGCCCGGCGGTGAGATGGGAAGAAGTGACAGGCGGGGCGAAGACGCTGGATGCGTTTGCGGCCGGCTTGAGCGACGAACAGCTGGCATATCTGTGCATCGGCGCTTATAAGGATGCGGAAGACCTGATGGAAGTGATCGGTAATGCGTCCACGTCAGTGGCAGGGGCAGCCGGGGAGACGACCCATCAGCTGGAGGAGATCGGCACACCCACACTGGTGATGGCGGACGGCCCGGCAGGACTGCGTCTGGCGCCCACCTACAAGGTGGTAGACGGCAAAGCGAAGGCAACCTCTTCCAGTCTGCCCAGCGATTTCATGGCATTGATGACGCCGGAGGAACTGCAGGCCATGGCTGCCAATGCACCAAAGCCCAGCGAAGAAGAACTGGCAGCGCCCACCAATTATCAGTACTGTGTGGCGATTCCCATCGGCACGGGCATTGCCCAGTCCTGGAATGATGATCTGGCGAAGCAGTTAGGCGATCTGGTAGGGGTTGAGATGGAGATGTTCGGCACCCATCTGTGGCTGGCGCCGGCTATGAATATTTACCGTTCTCCGCTGTGCGGACGTAACTTTGAGTATTATTCCGAGGATCCGTTCCTTTCCGGCTGCATTGCTGCGGATATCACGAACGGCGTGCAGGTACATGAGGGTTGTGCGACGACCATCAAGCACTATGCCTGCAACAATCAGGAGACCAACCGCTACTTCTCCAACAGTAACGTGGGAGAGCGGGCGCTGCGTGAGATCTACCTGAAAGGCTTTGAGATCTGTATCAAGAAATCGCAGCCGCATTTTATTATGACTTCCTACAACCTGATCAACGGCGAACATGCCTGCAGCACAAAGGATATCCAGACCTTTACGCTGCGCGACGAGTGGGGCTTTGCTGGCGTCGTGATGACCGACTGGCTGGTGACGGGCGGTATGGGACCAAAGGGCGAGAAGTGGCCGTGTGCATCCTGTGCGGGCAACGTGAAGGCAGGCAACGATATCACCATGCCGGGTATCCCGTCCGACAAGGCGGATATCTTAAAGGCACTGGCGGATGAGAGCCATCCGTATGCGCTTAGCAGGGCGGAACTGCAGCTGGCGGCGAAGAGAGTGCTGGGGATGATTTTGAAGCTGGCATAAAAGACGGCGGAGACGGCATTCCTGCCGGAAACGATGAATGACAAGCTGCAAAAAGAGGGAGTGTGACGTTTCCTGGCAGTAATAGAGAAGTTCCTGTGGGTGAAAGTCTACAGGAACTTTTTTATGCTACAGGAGTTTTTCGAAAGACTTTCAGCCATGGGAATTTATGAATTTTACATGAAATTGCGGCAGGTTCTTGTTAATTTACCATAAGTTCCGTATAATAGGGTTACAGAGGAGGCAGAGCTTATGGGAATTTATTTAAATCCGGGGAATAAGAGTTATTGGGAGGCCGTTCATTCTAAGATATATGTGGATAAAACGGGGCTGATAGCCTATACCAATGAGTTTCTTAATACAAGAGAAAAATATATCTGCGTCAGCAGGCCGCGGCGTTTTGGCAAATCCATGACGCTTGACATGCTGGCGGCATATTACAGCTGTGGCTGTGATTCCGGAGAATTATTTAAGGGTTTCAGGATAGAGAGCCATGCTTCCTTCGAGGAGCATTTGAACAAGTATGATGTGCTCTTCCTCAATATGCAGCGGTTTTTAAGCCGGGCGAAAGACCAGAGAGTGACGGATTATCTGGAGAAGACTGTGATCGCGGAGATTCGTAAGGTATACGGGGACTTTTTTTCAGAAGAGGAGAGTGACCTATCCGTTGTACTGGAACAGATTTATGTGGAAACAGACAGGCAGTTTATCTTTCTGATCGATGAATGGGACTGTGTGATGCGTGAGAAGCAGGAAGCGGAGGGGCTGCAGCGGCAGTATCTTGATTTTCTGCGGAATCTTTTGAAAGGCCAGCCCTATGTGGCATTGGCCTATATGACGGGGATTCTGCCGGTCAAAAAGTATGGTTCGCATTCCGCGTTGAATATGTTTGCGGAATATTCCATGACAGATCAGGATATATTCGAAGAGTATACCGGCTTTACGGAGGACGAGGTGAAAGAACTGTGTGAGCGGTTTTCCATGGACTTTGGAGAGACAGAGAGCTGGTATGACGGATACAAACTGATAAGGTTCCAACATATTTATAATCCGAAATCCGTATCTGAGGCGATGCGGCGTCACCGGTTTTCCAATTACTGGACTTCCACGGAGACCTATGACGCGCTGAAGATATATATGGACATGGATTTTGGCGGACTGCGGGCGGATGTTGTACAGATGCTTGGCGGCGGCCATGTCCGGGTCAATACGCGCAGCTTCCAGAATGATATGCAGACTTTCAGAACAAAGGATGATGTATTGACCCTGCTGATCCATCTGGGGTATCTTGCCTATGATTTCGAGAACAGAGAGGCTTTTATCCCGAATAAGGAGATTATCGAAGAATTTGAAAATGCCATCCTGCGTAAAGCCGGCGGTGATAGTAGAGCTTAAGTACGACAGGTCAGTTCGATCGGCCATAAGCCAGATCAGGGAAAAGCAGTATCCGCAGGTGCTGGAAGGTTACAGCGGGGAGATCGTGCTTGTGGGCGTGAATTATGATAAAGACAGCAAGGAACACAGCTGTGTGATAGAGAAGATAAGCAAATAGGAGACAAAGCTCCCTGCCCGTATCCGGTTCGGAAATGGGCAGGGAGTTTTGCAGGGCAGGGTATTTTAGGTTCGTTTTTATGTCTGATCCATACCACAGGCCGTTGCCGCTTCCGTCAGGCGACGGTCATGGATAACAGTTTCGTAGAAACGGAAGCCGCCGGCAAAGTTGTAGGCGTCATAGCCGTGTCCGGTCAGGATCCGGCAGGCGATATAGCTGCGCAGCCCGCTCTGGCAGATGACATATACCGGCTTATGAGGATCGATCTCCGTAAGACGTTCCCGCAGTTCATCTACAGGAATGTTGTAAAATCCTTCGACGTGGCCACCGGCATACTCTTGTGTGGTTCTGACATCCAGCAGCGTTATGCTGCCATCCGTTGGCAGAGAGGACAGCTGTTCCAGATGGAACTGCTTCAACAGGCCGTTGGCGATATTTTCGATCATGAATCCGGCCATGTTTACCGGATCTTTGGCGGAAGAGTAAGGAGGCGCGTAGGCCAGATCCAGATCTTTGAGCCGGGTTGCCGTTAAGCCGGCATGGATGGCGGCAGCCAGCACGTCGATCCGTTTATCTACGCCTTCGTAGCCTATGATCTGGGCACCCAGAAGGCGGCAGGTTCTTTTTTCAAAAATTACTTTCATGGTCATCAGCATACCGCCGGGATAGTAGCCGGCATGGCTCATGGGGGAGAGGATGACCTTATCCACGTCCAGCCCGGCTTTTCTGGCATTTGTCTCGTTAATACCGGTGGTGGCTGCGGTCAAGTCGAATACTTTGATCACGGAACTGCCCTGAGAACCGGGATAGCGGCTGTCTTTTCCGCAGATATTGTCCGCGGCGATCCGTCCCTGTCTGTTGGCGGGCCCTGCCAGAGAGAGCAGGGTATTCTGTCCGGTGACATAGTGTTTTACCTGTACGGCATCGCCTACAGCATATATGTCGGGGACTGAGGTCTCCATGCGGTCATTGACGACGATGCTTCCCTTAAGGCCCAGTTCCAGTCCGGCATCTTTTGCCAGGGTTGTGTCCGGTGTGACGCCGATGGCCAGCACTACCATATCGGCGTGCAGGGGCGGCTCGTCTTTTAAGAGCACATCCACGCCGTTATCTTTTGTCTCAAAGCCTTCCACGGTATGGCCCAGAGCCAGCTTTACGCCGTGCCGCCGCATTTCACTGTGAATAAAGGCCGCCATATCCGGATCAAAGGGATTCATCAGCTGTTTTGGCCGCTGTACGATGGTGACGTCCATGCCAAGGGCGCGTAGATTTTCGGCCAGTTCCAGACCGATAAAACCGCCGCCCGCAAGCACAGCGGTTTGCGGATGATTCTGGTTGATGTATTCTTTGATGCGGAAGGTGTCTTCTACGGTTCGCAGGGTAAACAGCCGCTCCTGTTCTACGCCCGGAAGTCTGGGCTGAGTTGGTTTTGCGCCGGGAGACAGGAGCAGCTTGTCATAAGACTCTTCATATTCTTCTCCGGTGTCCAGATTTTTAACGGAAACGCTCTTGCGCTCCGGATGGATGGCCGTGACTTCATGGCGTACTTTCATATGTATACGGAAGCGGGCGAAAAAGCTCTCCGGCGTCTGGAGGGTTAATTCTTCTGGATCTTCAATGACGCCGCCTATATAATAGGGCAGGCCGCAGTTGGCATAGGAAATATAGCCCGACCGTTCAAATACGATGATCTCAGCCTGTTCATCCAGTCTGCGCAGTCTGGCCGCGGCGGAAGCGCCGCCTGCCACACCGCCTGTGATAATAACTTTCATTTCAGTGTTCCACCTTTCCTGTGTAGGCGGAGATCCCGCCTATATTCTGAATGTTTGTGTATCCCATTCTCGTCAGCAGCCCTACGGCCTGCCGGCTTCTTGCTCCTGAATAACAGTAGACAAAAAGCGGGGTATCTTTGGGCATGGTCAGGGCACTGCCTGCACCGAGAGTCTGGAGCGGTACATTCTGACTGCCGGGGATATGCCCTTCCCGGTACTCCTGGGGTGTGCGGACATCCAGCAGGACCGCACCGGGGGTTGCTTTATAATTTTGTATGCCCTGATCAATGGCCGGGCTTTTTAGAAATTGAAAGAATCCCATACAGACACCTCCTACAGTAAAGCGAGGATCTGGCTTTTCGGCCTGGCCCCCATTGCCTGATTTGTGACTTTACCGTTCTTCATCACCACCAGCGTGGGGATGCTCATGATACCGAACCGGCCTGCCAGTTCCGGCTGTTCGTCTACATTGACCTTGCAGACCTTGATATCGGAACGTTCGTTGGCAATCTCCTCTATGGCCGGCGCCACCATACGGCAGGGCCCGCACCAGGATGCCCAAAAGTCCAGCAGGACGGGTTTATCGGCATTAAGGATCTCCTCATGAAAATTGTTTTTTGTAATATTGACAGCAGACATATCTGTACCTCCTGTTTACTATGAATGATATTGTGTTGTACTTTATGTATCGTTAACGACATTGGAAATTTCATTTTCGGCCTTGCAGAAGCTACCGTATATGGCTCCTGCAAGAGCCGGAAACAGAAATTTGTTATGTTGTTTACTATATGTATAACACAAATATCCGGCGGCTTCTGTGATTTTGTCACATTACGTCTGGCGGTATCGTTCCAGAAGGGCGAGAGCGGCAGCGGACAGTTACCATATCTGCTGTCTGGTGAGTACGTTTATAGAAGCTGATCGTGTAGAAAAGACGGAATGAATGAAAAATATGCATTTTAGTTTTAAAATAGAACATAAAAATATGTATTTTTTACTTCTATAATATATAAAAATATGTATTTTCAATTAAAAAGCAGGTTGAAAATATGCATGTATCATTTGCTTTTGGGATAAAATATGATACACTGACAGTAAAAGCAGACGGATCAGGTGAGCGTTGGCAGTTAGACCGGCCATATATGGAGGATTTTATGCTGAAACGAAAATTTTATGACAGACTTGTGACATGGAAAAATACAAAGAAGCAGTCCTGTCTGCTGGTCAAGGGCGCCCGGCAGATCGGGAAGACTTTTATCATTGACCTGTTTGGACAGGAAAATTACAAGAGCTACGTTTGTATCAATTTTGTAGAAAGACCGCAGGCAAAAGATATTTTTGACGGAGAGCTGACTGCGGAGGAAATTTATAAGCGGATGACGCTGGTCTTTCCTTCGATAAAGTTTATCATCGGGGATACGTTGATTTTTCTGGATGAGATACAGGAATGTCCGAATGCAAGAGCTGCCTTAAAGTTTCTGGCGATTGACGATCGCTATGATGTGATCGCATCCGGATCTTTACTTGGCATCAGCTATCGGGAAGTGCCTTCGATTCCTGTCGGATATGAGAAGCAGGTAGAGATGCATTCGCTCGATTTTGAAGAGTATTTGTGGGCGGTCAACTATGGGGACGATAAGATTGCGATCCTGAAACAGTATTTTGAAAAGAAAGAGAAAATACCTGCAGTGATTCACGAAACAATGTTGAAGCATCTGCGGGAATATATTGTTGTGGGTGGAATGCCGGCGGTTGTCAATACCTTTGTGGAGCAGAAGCATTTCGGCCTCGTGCAGGAGGAGCAGCAGAAAATTCTGGACAGCTATTTTGACGATATTTCCAAATATGCTTCCAACACGGAAAAGCCGAAGGTGAAAAACTGCTATCTATCTGTGCCCAGGCAGCTTGCCAAAGAAAATAAGAAGTTTCAGTTTTCTATTGTGGAGAAAAAAGCGACTGCAAGAAAATATGAAAACAGCATAGAATGGCTTAGAGATGCGAATTTTGTGATGCTGTGCCATAATGTCAGCACACCGTCGTTTCCTCTGTCTGCCTATGAAAAAGAGGAGCAGTATAAATTGTATCTGTCAGATATTGGGCTGCTTGTATCACTTTATGGATTCGATATGAAAAAAGCGATCATTGATGATACTCTGTCAGGGAATGCAAAAGGAGGGATTTATGAAAATCTGATCGCAGATATGCTTCGAAAGAAAGGATATCCACTGTATTACTACCGAACAGAGAACGGTTCTATGGAAGTGGAATTTCTGCTTTCCAAAGATGCGTCAGTGGTTCCCGTTGAAGTAAAGGCAGGAAACGGTTCTACGGCTTCCCTGAACAGTCTTTTGAAGAGAGAGGAAATCCCATACGGGTATAAGCTGATCGCCGGAAATGCAGGTGTAAATGATAAGAAAACTGTGCTGCCGCTTTATATGGCGATGTTTCTCTAAGGAGGCGCAAAAGGCTAAAAAATGATAGCCGGAATCCAAATATTTCTCCCCTCTGTGGTTGTGGAATCTCCTGCAAATGTTATATACTATAAAAAATAATCCTGCAACAGGAAAGGAGTAGGGGATGGAGAACAAAGTTTTTGACACAAAATTATATGCGGCGGCAGCACGGGCCGTGGCTGCAGAAGGTATTGTCATGCTGCGCAACGAGGGGCAGGTGCTGCCGCTTGGCAAGGGCGAGAAGATCGCGCTTTTCGGCCGGGGACAGTTTAATTATTACAAGAGCGGCACAGGCTCCGGCGGTCTGGTCAATACAAGTTATGTGACCGGTATCCGGGAGGCGCTTAAGGAGAGCTCTTTTGTACTGAATGAGAAGCTGCAGGCGGTATACGAAGCGTGGCTGAAAGAGAATCCTTACGATGCCGGTGCCGGCTGGGCAGGGGAACCCTGGTTCCAGAAAGAGATGCCGCTGACGAAGGAACTGGTGGATGAGGCAAAGAAGGAGTCCGATACGGCAGTGATCGTGATCGGCAGGACTGCCGGAGAGGATCAGGACAATAAAGCGGAAGCGGGCAGTTATCTGCTGACGGAAGCGGAGGAAGAGATGCTCAGTCTGGTGTGCGCTTCGTTTACGCGCACAGTGGTACTTTTGAATGTGGGCAATATCATAGATATGAAGTGGGTGGAGCGTTACCAGCCGGCGGCAGTGCTGTATGTATGGCAGGGCGGCCAGGAAGGCGGCAACGGCGTGCTGGATGTATTGGAGGGAACCGTAACGCCTTCCGGTAAGCTGACGGACACCATCGCCAGAGATATCGCAGACTACCCCTCCACCGGTAACTACGGGGACGAGAAGCGGAATGTCTATCAGGAGGACATCTATGTAGGATACCGTTACTTCGAGACTTTTGCGAAGGACAAGGTTCTCTATCCCTTCGGCTTCGGTCTTTCCTATACGACCTTTGCGGTGGAAGCGAAGCTGGAGACGGCGGGAAGCGCAGATGCAGACACGGCCGCTGTGATCAGCGCTCAGGTGACCAATACGGGAGCCGTTGCCGGCAAGGAAGTGGTGCAGGTTTACTGCGAGGCTCCTCAGGGCGCGATGGGCAAAACGGCAAGAGTTCTGTGCGGCTTTGCCAAGACGAAGGAGCTTGCACCGGGTGAGGACCAGACACTGCAGATCGCAGTTCCCTGGTATACGCTTTCTTCCTATGATGACGGCGGTGTTACGGGACACAGATCCTGCTGGGTTCTGGAAGCGGGAGAATATGTCTTCCACGCGGGAACCGACGTGCGCAGCGCTGCGGCGGTGGGCAGTCTGACGCTGGAGGAGACAAAGGTAGTCAAGGAGGCAGAGGAAGCGTGTGCACCGGTGACTGCTTTTGAGCGGATGAAACCCCAGGCGGGCGGCCAGGACGGCTATCAGGTTATGTATGAGGCGGCGCCTCTGCGCACGGTGAATCCGGGAGAGCGGCGGACCAAAAGGCTGCCGGAGAACATCGCCTGCACGGGTGACAAGGGCTATAAGTTATCCGATGTGGAAAAGGGCGTGGTGTCCATGGAAGAGTTCCTGGCGCAGCTGTCGGACGAGGATCTTTGCTGCATGGTAAGGGGCGAAGGTATGTGTTCCCCGAAGGTAACGCCCGGTACGGCAGGCGCTTTCGGCGGCGTTACGGAGAGTCTGCAGGCGTTCGGCATTCCGGTTGCCTGCTGCGCGGATGGGCCGAGCGGTATCCGTATGGACTGCGGCAGCATCGCCTTTGCCATGCCAAACGGCGCATGTCTTGGCAGTACCTTCAACGAGGCGCTCTCGGAAGAACTGTTTGAGTGGGAAGCACTGGAGCTTCGTAAGAATAAAGTAGATACCCTGCTGGGGCCGGGCATCAACCTGCATCGGAATCCTTTAAATGGAAGGAACTTCGAGTATTTCAGCGAGGATCCGCTGGTAACGGGTAAGATGGCGGCGGCGCAGCTGCGGGCTATGGGACGCTATGACGTTACCGGTACGATCAAGCACTTCGCCTGCAACAGCCAGGAATATAAGCGTAATCTGGTGGAGGCAGTGATTTCCGAGCGTGCGCTCAGAGAGCTGTACTTAAAGTGCTTCGAGATCGCGGTGACAGAGGGCGGCGCATACTCCATCATGACCTCCTACAATCCGATCAACGGCTTCTGGTCTGCCAGCAACTACGATATGCTGACCACGATCCTGCGGGGCGAGTGGAAGTATGACGGTATCGTGATGACCGACTGGTGGGCTAAAGGCAATGACGAGAATATGACCGGAACGGTGGAGAATGTGGCGGCCATGGTGCGCGCTCAGAACGATCTGTTCATGGTGACGGCAGATTCCTCGAAGAATACGCAGAATGACAATTCCGCGGAAAGTCTGGAGAAGGGAACCGTTGCCAGAAGCGAATATGTGCGCAGTGCGGCCAATATCTGCCGGTATCTGCTGCGGACGCCTGCTTACCAGCGTATGATGGGCAGGGAGAGCGAGCTTGACAGGCAGCTGGCGGCCATCGCGGCACAGGAGACGGAGTCCTTCGGCGAGCTGGTGCGTCTTGTCGTTTCGGAGAAAGAGGCGCTTCTGCCGGCAGAGCAGATTCCGACAGCCAAGGGCAGCAGCATCAACTTCGAGCTGAATCTTGGCGAGAGAGGCGTTTATAAACTGGATCTTGTCTGCAGGATCGTGGGGCAGGGAAGTCTGGCGCAGGTGCCGCTCACCGTTTCACAGGATAAGCAGATCGTGAAGACGATCTCCCTCACCGGCGAGGACAAGGAGTGGCGGACCGAGACCGTGATGCTGCAGCCTTCCTTCCACAATACGACCTTCCTGAAATTCTTCTTCGGACAGGGCGGAATGGAGATCAAAGAGGCACGCCTTACGCTGGAGGAATCCTGGGAAGAGAAGTTCCAGGCCATGAAGAAGGTGCACGCAGAAGAGCAGGAAGACAAGTAAGATAAGAATACAGCAGAAAACTGCCATGGAAAATAACCGTGGCAGTTTTTTTTTGACTTTTTCAGGAAATCGGCAGGTCCTCCTTCTTCTCCGCATACAGGTTCCGGTACTGGGAAGGCGTCATCTGATGCCGTTTCTTGAAGGCCCGCATGAAGTTCTCCGGATTTTCGTAGCCGATCATTTTGCTGATCTGGTTGACTGTCAGAGTGGAACTCTTAAGGAGCAGGTCGGCTTTCTGGAAACGGATCTGTTTAAGCAGCTGGGAAAAGGTGCAGCCGAAGAGTTTTTTGATATAGCGGGAGCAGTAGGGAACGGTATAGTGCAGATGAGTGGCCAGCTTCTCCAAAGTGATGGTGGAGTAGTGCTCCTGTACGTAAAGCAGGATCTCATGGTCGCTGTTGCCAAGAGGAACGGTCTGTGTGGCTGCCTGCCAGTGTCTGGAGAGGCGCAGCAGCAGAACCATCAGCATACCGGTCAGTATACGATCCGTATAGTTGTCCGGGGAGAGCATCTCGCCGAACATATGAAAGATCTGCTCACGGATCTCCTCGTTATCCCCGGTGCGGAAGAGCAGATACTGTTCACTGTTTTCATTATAGATGCTGCCAAGCAGGAACCGGCTGAGCATGTCCTGCCCCTTGAGAAGCCCGGTACAGATTTCCGTGAAGGCGGACAGGCGTACCAGAATCCGGATACTGTCGCATTCGGAAGAAGCGCGCTGCGTGTGCCTGGCTGCAGGCGGCAGGATACAGAAATCCCCTGCGGTGAAAGTCTGTACGGTCTGGTTGATCACATGGACGCTGCTGCCGGAAAGGACGTAGATGATCTCGAAATAAGTATGGGTATGTTCCGGAATCTCAATCGTGGAAGGCTTAAACAGGACTACGGTCCTTTCCACATCGGTGGGGATGTCATAGACATCATAGATGACATTCAGGATATGATTCCAGGTGAGCAGTGGAATTCCGTGAGAATCGTAGTCCACCGGCATTTTTGACAACAACGTAAAGAAATCGCCAAAATCTGAGTGGGGGGGGGAATGGCGCAGTCGCGAATTCATCGTTTTTTCTTTGCTGGATTCTTTGTAAAGATATTCGTAAATATGTGCTCTGTCCATGGCTGCTCTCCTGCCTCCCTGTTTCTTCTGCCTGTATTTCTATGCGGCGGTCAATCCGCCCATATCATTTTATATGGTAAGAAGGAGAATGTACTATAGATAAATTATCTTTTTTATGTGTATTTTTTGACCAGTCTGTTTGAAAATGACGGCATTTGATCCTGTGGAAAAATGGATAAACAGTAAATTTAAAGGGGATTTTTGCGCAAATAGTGAAAACAGGGCGTAAATGTCACAAATTATACAAGTTGACGAAAAAAGTTAAGAAATGATAGTCGAAATAGACAAGTAATACAACTGTAAAACGTTTGAGTTATTGTTATAATTATTCGTGTGCACACGGAAATGTGTAAAAATCTTACAAAAAAGAATAAAGATTCAGGGGGTAAGAGTATGGTTGCTAAAGGCAAGGGAGGGGCCAATAAGAAAGAGAAGATTTCTTTGGCTCTGATATGGAAACAGAGGTATTTGCTGATGATGTCACTGCCGTTTGTGATATGGCTCATCATCTTCAAGTACATTCCGCTCTGGGGATGGACGATGGCTTTTCAGGAGGTGAAGCCGGCGACGTTTGCGATGCCGATCTGGGAGCGGCCGTTTGCGGGATTCGCGAATTTCGTGAAGGCTTTCGAGGACAGACTGTTCAAGCAGACGATGATCAACACGCTCGGCATCAGTATCTTACAGATCGCTGTAGGTACGATCGTTGCGATTCTCTTTGCGGTACTGCTTAACGAGTTGATGTTCACGAAATTCAAGAAAGTAACGCAGACCATTTCCTATCTGCCGCACTTTGTATCCTGGGTTATCATCGCCAGTATCGCGAAGAATATCTTCAATGACGGCGGCGTTATCGATTCCCTGGTTGGTTCCAATCTGCATTTGATGAGTACCAATTCTCCTTTGATCTGGATGGTCATCGTCATTATTGACTGTTGGAAAGAGATGGGCTGGAATGCCATCATCTATCTGTCTTCCATGGCAGGTATCGATCCGGGCCTGTATGAAGCAGCACAGATCGACGGTGCGAACCGCTTCCAGAGAATGTGGCACATCACTCTGCCGGGTATCCGGCCGACGATCATCGTTCTGCTGATCATGAGTATCGGCGGTGCGCTCAATGTAGGTATGGAGAGACAGATGCTCCTCAGTAACGCACTGGTACAGGATCATACGATGGTTCTTTCCTGGTTCTCCTATATAAGAGGTATTAAGAGCAGCGATTACGGTCTTGGTACTGCGCTTGGCGTATTCCAGTCTATAGTAGGCGTTACGCTTCTGATGATCGCGAATAAGATTGCCAGTCTGGTCGGCGAAGACAAATTGGTATAGAGTGAGGTGGCGAGATGAAAAATTTACATAAAACATGGTTCGACTATTTTCTTTTGTTGTTTTTTGCGATCATCCTGGTCGTGACGTTGTATCCGTTTATGAATGTGCTTGCGATCTCCTTGAACGACGCTACGGATACGATCAAGAATATTAACTTTATCATTCCGCGTCATTTTACGCTGGCCAACTACAAGTATGTATTTAAAGAAGGCGGAATCGTACAGCCGTTGTTTATCTCCATCGCCAAAACCGTGATCGGAACACTGGCAGGTGTTATCTGTACGGCGATGCTGGCTTATACGTTAAGCCGCCGGGATTTCGTATTCCATAAGTTTTTCACGCTGCTCTTTGTGATTACCATGTATGTGGGCGGCGGCATGATCCCGGAATACCTGTTGATCGTTCGTACGCTGCATCTGGGTGATAACTTCCTGGTTTATATCATTCCGGGTCTGATCTGGGTTTACAATATGATCCTTGTCCGTTCTTTTATCGACGGACTGCCGGGAGCCCTGCAGGAAGCGGCGAAGCTGGACGGCGCCAACGACTTCCAGATCTGGTACAAGGTCGTTATGCCGCTGTGTACGCCGGTTATCGCTACAATCGCCCTGTATTATGCGGTAGGACAGTGGAACTCCTTCATGGATACTTATCTGTATGCGAAGAAGCTGCCCACCCTGCAGTATAAACTGTACGAGATCATGTCCCAGGCGACTATGCAGCTGGATACACATACCACCACCAACGCCACGCAGGCGGTAACGCCTATGGCGATCCGTATGGCGGTAACGGTAGTGGCGACGGTGCCGATCATCATTGTATATCCTTTCGTGCAGAAGTATTTCGTAGGCGGTATGACGCTTGGTTCGGTAAAAGACTAAAGTTACAGTGTTACTATTTATGAATTGATTAAGTTTTACATAGATCAATTAAAGAAAAAAGGAGGACTTAAACATGAAAAGGAAGAAGATTTTAGCTCTGCTTGCAGTGGGAGCACTGCTGGCAGGTACGCTGACCGGCTGTGGCGGCGGTGACGCGGCATCCGGAGATGCGGGAAGCGCAGGAGACTCTCAGGGAGCAGCAGAAGGTGACGGCGCACAGGCAGACAGTGGAGATGACACTTCGCCCATTACCTTTGAGTATTACAATGCGGACGGTAAGAACGGTAACTGGAGTGAGACGCCGGTTGGTGCGGCGATCACGGAGGCTACCGGTGTGACACTGGAGATCACCTATCCGGTATCCAGTACCGGTGATGCCAGCGAGGATGTGGCATTGATGATCGCCAACGACGACTATCCGGATATGATCTACTCCAAAGCAGCCGTAACGAACCTTTACGAAGCAGGCGCGCTGATCGACATGACGGATTTGATCGAACAGTACGGTCCCAACATCAAGAAGATGTACGGAGACGAGTTTGAGAAGCTGAAATGGGGCGCTGACGATCCGGGTATCTACCAGCTGTCTTATGCGGGCGTGCGGGGTAAGATCTTCAGCACAGGCGGCACCTGCCAGATCCAGTATGCGGTGCTGGCAGAGAATGACTATAAGTATCCTACGACACTGGCAGAGTATGAAGAGATGATCAAATCGTATCTGGCAGCGCATCCGACCACAGAGGACGGGCTGGAGACCATCGGTATCTCCATGAGCGCATCCGACTGGCACTGGATGATCACTCTGGGCAATCCGGCAGGTTTTATCGCAGATGCGGCGCCGGATAACGGACAGTGGCTGATCGACGAGAATTATAACTGTACCTACAAGCATTCCAGCGAGGACGAGAAGGAATATTTCAGATGGCTGAGCCGTATGTATGACGAAGGTATTCTGGATCAGAACTTTGCGACACAGACAGACGACGACTATATCGCGAAGCTCTCCAGTGGCCGTGTCGTTGCGATTACGGATGCGAACTGGCATTATATGCAGGCAGAGGCAACTTTGAAAGCAGAGGGTAAGATGGATAAGGCATACTGTGGTCTGCCGGTTGTTATGGATCCAAACGACAAGGCTCCCACACTGATGTATCAGGGTCTGCAGGTTGGATATGGTCTTGCCATCACCAAGAGCTGTGAAGATCCCGTGCGTGCGATCAAGTTCCTGGATTACCTGTGCTCCGATGAAGGCGCTGTCCTTTACAGATGGGGTATTGAAGGGGAAAATTATCTGGTAGATGAGAACGGTATGAGATATCGTACCGAGGAAGAGATCGCGAAGTCGAAGTCGGATCCTGACTACAGCAAGAATACAGGTATCGGTAATTATACCGGATTCCCGATCTATGGCGACGGTGTGCAGGATGAGACCGGCAATTATTATACGCCGACCAGCAAAGAATCCGTGATCGCGGAGTATAATGAAGTAGAGAAGGCAGCCTGCGAGGGAATGGGAGTGGAGATGCTGACAGATATCTTCCCGCAGCCCGAGGAATTTGAGACACCGGTATATTCTCCTCTGTGGGCGTATGCGATCCCGCAGGAGCTGAGCAATAATGTATCCATCCTGGATGAGATTGCGTTCCCGGCGCTTGTTAAATGTGTAACGGAGCCTGAGTCCTCCTTTGACGCGAACTGGGATGCGATGATTGCTGAGCTGGAAGCGAACGGCCTTGAAGAGACCAATGCGATGATGACAGAATTCCTGGCAACCAAGATACAGTAAGCAATTTATTATAGTTAACGACATTAGAAATTTCGTTTACTATAAGAACTTATTTGTCAGAAGATATGGTCTTGAAGACATAATATACAGGTGTCTAAAGACGCATACACATAAGGGAAAGGCTGATATTGAATGAATATCAGCCTTTTCCGGTGAAAAAGTCATTCCATGAGAGGAAGACCGAGGTTTATGAAGAATGAAGCATTTCGGCAGGTTCATCAATACAGTAATCCGGCTCCGGTACTGATATTTCGGCATACGAAAGGGAGGAATACGGGCGTGGATGCCCACTGGCATAACGATCTGGAGATCAATCTTGTGTCAAAAGGACAGGTACGGTTCCATGTGGGCGGACAGAAAAAAGACCGTGCCGCGGGCGGCGTCTGTCTTGTAAGCAGCGGGGAAGTGCATTCCGCTGATCCTGTGTTTGAGGAGGTGGAGGATAACGCGGCAGGGATCACGCTGGTGATCCAACATGATTTCCTGACCAGTGTGATTCCCAACTATGACAAGATCACATTTACGGATCCGCTGAAAAAGGAAGAAGAGAAGATCGCAGCATATCTGACCAGAATTGAGGAGTTGTATGAAGGACAGAAGGATGTCAGTGTGAGCGTCAGGATCCTGGGGCTGGTGTGTCAGATCTTATCCGTGCTTCTGGAGGAGTGCGCCATAGAAAAGGACAGTATGGACGTCAACTACTGGAAGGATTTGGAGCGGCAGAAAATCATTCTGGACTATATCCATTTAAATTATGACCAGCCGCTGCGGCAGGGGGAGCTGGCGGAGAAATTCCACTTTTCCAGGGAATATTTCTGCCGTTTCTTTAAACGCTATACCGGACAGACCTTCAAGGAATATCTGACCGGATACCGCCTGACACGCGCGGAGCAGATGCTTCGCAGTTCCGGCAATTCTATCGTGGAGATTGCCCATTGTAACGGATTTCCGGATGAACAGTCATTTATCAGGGCTTTTAAGAATCAGTACAAGGAATCTCCGGGGAAATACCGTAAGGCATGGATGGAGAGATGAGGTCACAACTGGTTAAATAGTGCCTGTAAAGTGGATAATTTGTCACTGGTGTATGGCAGATACTTCCTAGTAAGATACATATACATTCGGAAAGGACTGATATTTGGAAGGATATCAGTCTTTTTCCTAATATAATAAATATAGAAAAGGAGACAAATCTATGGAAAAGAAGAACACACCCTTTTGGGACAGTTCGCTGCCGATCGAAAAGCGGCTGGACTGGCTGCTTGCCAGGATGACGATCGAGGAGAAGCTGAACTGTCTGTCGTCGAGGATGCCGGCGCTTGAGCGGCTGGGGATTCCTGCCATGTCTTTTGGCGGGGAGGCGGCTCACGGCGTGGAGGCCAGGAATGACCAGAACACTCTGGGAGGGCCGGAACCTACCACCTCTTTCGTGCAGCCCATTGGCATGAGCGCCACCTGGGATCCGGAGCTGATCAGACAGGCCGGCACGGTGACCGGCACGGAGGCGCGGGTGATTTATCACAGGCATCCGGACAGAGGCTTAAGCCGCTGGGCGCCTACGGTGGATCTGGAGCGTGACCCGCGCTGGGGCAGAACGGAAGAAGGATACGGAGAGGATCCGGTGCTGACCGGAGAGATGGCTTCCGCTTATGTACAGGGAATGCAGGGAGACAACGACCGTTATCTGCGTGTGGCGGCGACCTTAAAGCATTTTTACGGTAACAATACGGAAGTGGGACGGGGCTGGAAAAATGTTTCCATTGATCCCCGCAACAAGTACGAATTGTATCTGGAGCCTTTCCGCCGGGCCATTGAGAAGGGCGGAGCGGAAGCGATCATGACCGCCTACAACAAGATAAACGGTACGCCGGGAATGTTAAATGACGAGGTACAGAAGATTCTCAAGGATGAGTACGGCCTGGTACACGCGGTGAGCGACGGCGGCGCTACGGCACTGGTGGCGGCTCTGCATCATTACTACGGGACCAATGCGGAGACGGTGGCTGCGGCGGTGAAGGCGGGGGTGGATACCATGTCCGACGATCCGGTGATGGTGGAGCAGGCGGCAAGGGAAGCCTGGGAGCTGGGACTGCTGACAGAGGAGCAGATCGATAAGGCCCTGCGCTGTGCGTTCCGTACCAGACTGCGTCTTGGCATCTATGATGCGCAGCCGGGCAATCCCTACGACAGAGTGACGGAGGCGGATCTGGATACTGCCGAGAGTCGGGCGGTCTGCCGCCAGGTGTCCAGGGAGGCTGTTGTGCTTTTGAAAAACGAAGACGGTTTTCTGCCGCTTTCCAAAGAACAGGCCGGGGAGCTGGCGCTGATCGGCCCGCTGGGTGATGCCTGGTATCAGGACTGGTACGGCGGAGAACCGCCTTTCCGGACGACGCTTCTGGACGGCATGAAGGAGCTGACAGGAGCTGAGATTGCCTGTGCGGACAGTCTGGACAGGGTCGTTTTCCGCTGTAGGGAGCAGGGAATCGCCGTGGCAGAGGACGGAACATTGTGCCTGCGCGACGAACCGGATGTGTTTATCCGGGAGGACTGGGGATCGGGCAGCCACACGTTCCGCTGTGCCAGGACGGGCAAATATATGAATTCCAGGCTGTATGGCGGCCCGGACAGCAAGGAGGAACCGGGACGGATCGCGGCGGAGAAGGATTCGGCTATGGACTGGTTCGTGATGGAAATCTTCCATGTGGAGCCAAAAGAGGACGGCAGCGTGCTTTTGACCAACCGTTTCGGCATTCCCGTACAGGCACGTGAGGACGGCAGCCTCTGGTCTGTGCAGGGCGGGGACGGCACGGCTTTTGTTATGGAGACGGTGGAAGACGGGCTGCAGGAAGCGGTGAAGCTGGCGGGAGCCAGGAAGACCGTGGTGCTTGCTCTCGGCTGTAATTCCATGATCAATGCGAAGGAAGAAGTGGACCGGGAGACCATTGAACTGCCGCCCGCGCAGGAGAAGCTGTTGGAGGCGGTGTATGCGGCCAACCAGCGGGTAGTGCTGGTGTTGTTCTCCAATTATCCGTATGCCGTCAATCGGGCACAGGAGAAGCTGCCGGCGATCCTCTGGAGCGCTACCGGGGCCCAGGACATGGGAGCGGCCATGGCGGAAACGCTGTTCGGACACAACAATCCCGCCGGCAGGCTGAACCTGACCTGGTATCAGGGGGATCATCAGCTGCCGGATATTGACGACTATGATATTATCGGCAGGGGACGTACCTACCGGTATTTTGAGGGCGACGTGCTCTATCCTTTCGGGTATGGTTTAAGCTATACGGAGTTTGTCTATTCGGATCTGGCGGTGACGCTGCAGGACGGCGCGATGCTGCATATTTCCCTGCAGGTGGAGAATACAGGCAGTGCGGCCGGGGATGAAGTGGTACAGATCTACGGGACGGCGCCTGCTTCCCGCGTGAAGAAACCGCGTCGGCAGCTGCTGGCATTCAGGCGCCTGAAGGATGTGGCGCCGGGAGAAAGCCGCAGGGTGGAATTTATGGTTCCGACAGAGGAATTCCGTTTCTACGATGTAATAAGCAGGCAGCTTATGGTGGAACAGGGAAGCTATACGATCTATGCGGGTCCTTCCAGTGCAGAGGCGCTTCTCATGGCGCAGGTGGAGCTGCCGGGACAGCAGACCGGAGAGCGGTGTCTGCGGCAGAGAACGGCGGCAGACCTCTATGATACTTATGAAAATATGGTATTGACGGAAGGACATTTCGGCTTTAAGGCAGTGGTTCTCCATGATCCGGCGAAGAAAGGCGTGCTGTGTTACGGCGACTGTAAGCTGGAGGAAGGCGTGCAGGCACTGCTGCTGCATTGCAGAAGCGCAGAAAAGAGCAGTATCACCGTCTTTATAGATGACCGTAAGGCGGCCTTCTGGGAGGGCGATACGGCGTCTTATGAGCGGATGCCGATGCCGCCGCTTGATGAAAAGGCAAGAGAGGACGCGAAGCGGCGGAAGGCCGGCTGGCAGCCTGTCTACACCGATGTACGGCTGCCCTTGGACGAGGCTTTGATCGGGGAGGTCGTAAAGGCCGGGAAAGCCGTGGAGATCCGTCTGGAGCTGACGGGAGCTATCAGCCTGTGCAGTCTGCAGGCGGAATATAAGCCGGACAGCTCTCCCGCGGAATAAAGGTGACGGGGAGTACTTTGGAAGTGACGGAGCATCCGGGCGTGTAGAGCTGGTCGTTGAGCAGATTGATGATCTCGGATGCCGCGAGCTCCAGCTGAAGACGCATTATGGAGAGGCTGGGGAATGATACCTCGCTGATCTCCTGATTGTAGTCCCCGATGGCGATGAGTTCCATGTCGTCGGGGAAGCGGACTCCCTTTTCGGTGAAAGCGCGCAGAGCGCCCAGCGCGAGTTCTTCGCGCAGATAGAAGATACAGTCTGTCTCAGGGTGTTCACGCAGCAGCCTTGCGGTTGCTTCGTAGCTGCTTTTGGGGGAATAGTCGGTGCGGCAGATCAGGGTTTCTTCCATACCCAGTGACTGACAGGTGTAGGCGAAGAGATTCTGACGTATGTGCATACCGTTGAAGGTGGGCGGACTGGAGACCACTGCCGGATGTTTTCTGCCGTGGGAGGCAAAAATTCTGGCCGGGATTGAGCCGATGGTACGGTCGTCCATGACGACGCTGGAATACTTGTCGGAATAACGGTTGTACAGGATGACCGGGCGCGGGAAACTGCTGCTGTCCAGAAACTCCATATCGCTCTCGGAGGCGTTGCAGACGATGATGCCGTGACAGGAGAGAAGCAGTTCGTTTCTCATGGCATGACTAAGCTGTCCGGCCCGGTACGACTGCAGCAGAACCTCGAAAGGCAGGTGATTGGTTGCGATGTTGTCCTCGATGCCGCGGAAGAAATGGATCATTGTCTGGGTACGGGAATCCGAGACCCAGAAGATCAGGATCCGGTGGGCGAACTGACTGCCGGCTTTCTTCAAGCCGACGGCCTGGAGGTTTGGCAGATAGCCCATGCGTCTGGCTATCTCCAGTACCCGCTTCTCGGTCTTGGGAGAGATCTTCCTTTCTTTGGATTTTCTGTTGAGGATCAGGGAGACGGTAGTCGGTGAGACATTTGCTTCCCGTGCGATTTCTTTGATTGTGACCATAAGGATACTCCTGGTTATTATTCACGGTGCTCTGCCCCGCCATGCGGCCCGTCAAGCGGCAGGCTGAGCATGATGGAAGGGCGTTATATAATTTATGCTACAGGAAAAACGGGACAGGGTCAAGGTCTGAAATGGATATCAGAGAGAGGATTGTAACATGGATTTACAACAGGATATTTTCTGACAGTAGGCAGGTTAAGCAGAAGAATTGACAAACATCCGCTAAAAATGTATGATAAATAACTGAGGACTAAAACGATAAACTTAGAATTTGACAGAAAATCAAAACACGAAACAACTGGCAACAGAAAATAAAAAGAATGATCATAAGGAGGCAGTAAGAATGGAAAAGAAATTTATTTTCGATGACAAGACAGCCATTGTGGAGACTGAGAAAGGAAAGGTACGTGGGTATTTCTATGACGACATGTACATCTTCAAGGGAATCCCCTACGCGAAGGCGAAGAGATTCCATGCACCCGAACCGGCAGATGCCTGGGATGATGTGATGACGACGATCAACTACGGGCATGTATGTCCGCTTCTGGATGAGCCGCAGCCCGGCATCGGTGAGATGATGGTGCCGCACCGCTACTGGCCCATGAGTGAAAACTGCCTGAATCTGAACATCTGGACGCCGGGTCTGGACGGGGAGAAACGCCCTGTCATGGTATGGCTGCACGGCGGAGGATTCTTTGCCGGTTCTTCTATCGAGCAGATTGCTTATGAAGGGGAGAACATGTGTAAGCTGGGACAGGTGGTAGTGGTGTCCGTGAACCACAGACTGAATGTGCTGGGATACTGCGATCTGTCAGCTTTTGGTGAGGAATATGCGAACTCCGGCAATGCGGGAACCGATGATCTGGTGGCTGCGCTGCGCTGGCTTCATAATAATGTAGAGAAGTTCGGCGGCGATCCGGAGAATGTGATCGTATTCGGACAGTCCGGCGGCGGCGCGAAGGTGACTACACTGCTGCAGACACCGGCGGCGGACGGTCTGATCGCCAAGGGTATCAACATGAGCGGCGTTTTGGGCGGCGCGATGGCGGACTGCAAGGGAAGCGGCGAGAAGCTGGTACGGGCTATGATGAAGGAATTGAAGATCGAGGATGTGAAAGCGCTGGAGACGGTTCCGTTTGCCGAGCTGGGTGCTGCATATAATAAGGTAAAACCCGAGCTGGAGAAGGCCGGCGAATATGTGGGCGGAGCGCCTTTTGTCAACGATTTCTATAAGGGAGAACCAATCTCCAACGGTTTCCGTAAGGAGACGGCGCATGTTCCGCTGATGGTAGGCAGTGTGTTCGGCGAGTTCGGTTCCTTTGCTCCTACGCCTTATGACCGCCGCAGCATAACGACAGAAGAAGGTATTGCGTATGTGAAGAACGAAGCCGGCGATGAGGATGTGACAGAACTGATCGCAGGTTTCCAGAAAGCATATCCGGAGCGTAACCCGGTGGATATCATGACCGCAGATTTCTTCTTCCGCGCACCGGAGATCGACTATATCAGGGAGAGAAGTAAATGCAACGATAAGACATGGTCCTATCTGTTCAATCTGGACATGAACTTTGACGGCAGCCGGACACCCTGGCATTGTGCCGATATCCCGTATTTCTTCCACAATACGGCGTTTACGCCTTATACCCAGGAAGAGGGCGTTACGGAGCGTGTAGAGAAACTGATCTTTGACTCTGTAATGGCATTCGCGAAGAACGGCAACCCGGAGAATCCGGAGATGCCAAACTGGCCTGCCTGCACGCCGGAGGAAGAGGCGACACTGGTGATCGATAAGGAGTCTGTTGTGAAGGTGAACTTCGATCACGAGCTTGTTCCAATGCTTGCCAAAGTGATGGGTCCGATCATTGCCAGAAATATGGCGAAGAGGATGAAGGACGTGCAGCATTAAACAGCAGGCTTCTGGAGATTTGTACATAATAGTGAAGAGTAAGATCGGATCCCCCGCCTGATTTTGGGCGGGGGATCCGTTTGTTTGAGACGGATTTGTAAAAATGCTGTTACATAGATGATTGTGTCATCTGTGTAACAGCATTTTCTATTGAGCGAAAAACCGTACATATTGGAAAGAAACTTACTGCTTCGTAAAATATTTTATTTTATGAAATCCTATGTAAAACTAATTTTTTTTAAGGAGGAGAGAGAATGAAAGCAAAATTCATTCAGAAAATGATGGCAGGCGCACTGAGCATCGCTCTGGTAGTAGCACCTTCCATGAGCGTACTCGCAAGCACTGATCCGGTAACAACAGGCAGCACTGATTCCGTATCAGCCGGTGCGTCAGCGGTATAGACTGTGGAAGAAGTACTTTCCATCGTCAATTCGGCAACCAATGAAGGCGGTTCTTCTGTCAGCAGTATTGCCCAGATTCCGATGACCAATACGGTTGCTGGGGTGAAATCCACAGTGCAGGGTGTATACATGGCGACCTGCGTTAACGGAACAGCCATCACGACCGGTCTTGCAAACATTGCTGCCGGTTATGGACTTAAGGCGGGGGAGGTTCCCTATGCAAGATTTTCCAATATGGATGCGAAAAAGAGTTCGCTCGCAAAAGCTGTTATCGATGATGCGGCGGCATCTATAGGTGCAACGGTTGGTTCCTGCATCAATATCGAGATCGGTATGAAGAGCAGCGGAAAGTTCAGCCTGCTTCCGTCAGATGGAGAGAAGATCGCGGTTAAGATTGGTGTGCCGAAATCTTTTGCACAGGATTTCTCAGATGATTGGCATTATGTAGTCAGACCGGAATTGTGGAAAGCATTTCTGGTGGGCGTCTTTTTGATGACGGTTGTGACGGTATGTATCGGTATGGCCGGAAGATCCGGGAAATATACAGGCATTCTGGCTGTGCTGCTGCTTATGGAAAGCGGTCTTGCTTTCTGCCTGGGAGAGAAATACATAAGGCATTTCAATGATATGAATTATTACAATCTCAAAATATATCAGTATATGGAAGATTCTGAGGCACCGTTCAGCTATCTGTACGGCGGCGGATTTTCCGGAATCGATCTGCTCCAGTTTGCCCTGCAGGATCGAAAGATTGAAGTTATCAGGGCGGAAGAACTGGATCTGAACGGTTCAGAAGAAGGAAATAACCTGCCGCAGGAGGGATTTCTGATCGTAGACCAGGGGTGCGGGCAGCTTGCAGAAATCGAACAAAATTATGCGAAATGTGCCGAGAGCAGGGCGTTTGTTCTGTTCCGGATAAAAGAAACAGATAAGAAGGACGGATAAAAGCGGAGGTGGCCGGATGAAGCTGTTAATTCAAATCCCCTGCTATAACGAGGCGGAGACGCTGGAGATCGCATTGAATGATCTCCCAAGAACATTGCAGGGAATTGAAGAAATCGAATATCTGATCATCAATGACGGCAGCCGGGACAATACGGTGGAAGTGGCAAGAAGATGGGGCGTGCACCATGTTGTCAGTTTCAAACAGAATAAAGGACTTGCCAAAGGGTTTATGGCAGGACTGGACGGCTGTCTTCGGAACGGCGCTGACATTATAGTCAATACAGATGCCGACAACCAGTACTGTGCCGAAGATATCCAGAAGCTGATTCAGCCGATTCTGGACGGCAGGGCGGATATGGTGATCGGTGCGAGGCCCATTGACCAGACGGCGCATTTCTCTTTGCTCAAGAAGAAGCTGCAGCACTTTGGCAGCTGGGTGGTGCGCAGGGCATCCAACACGGATATCCCGGATGCGCCCAGCGGTTTTCGGGCATTCAGCAGAGATGCGGCCATGCGCATTAATGTGGTCAATGATTATACCTATACGCTGGAAACGATCGTGCAGGCGGGCAGGGAGAAGATGGCAGTCACCAGCGTACCGGTGAGGACGAATGCTGAGCTGCGTCCGTCAAGGCTTTTCAACAGCATATGGGGATATGTGAAGAAAAGTATGCTGACGATCCTGCGGGCGTACATGATGTATAAACCGCTTAAGACATTCAGTTATCTGGCGGTGTCGCCGATCCTGACGGGTCTGTTGATCGGATTTCGCTTTCTGTATTACATGGCTCGGGGACAGTCCGGCGGACATGTACAGTCGCTGATTCTGGCCTGTACATTGATCATCATGGGTTTTTTGACATTTATGATAGGGCTTCTCGCCGACGTGATCGCCGCCAACAGGAAACTGCTGCAGGATACACAGTATCATGCGCGGAGGATGGAGTATGATGCGATCTATATGCAGATGAAGGCGGAGAAGGAAGCGGTCAGGACATACCGTTTGATAAACGGAGAAGAGGCGGCGCCTCCGGCAAAAGCCAAAGAAAGATAAACACGACAGAGAATGGCCGTCTAATCGTACCTTGACAATTGAATACTTTGCATCAGGAAAAAGGAAAAATGTTGTGCTAAGGCATAAAAGAAGATATACTATAATCAACGCTGAATCAGGTGTGGAGGCATAGCATGGAAAAGAAAAATCTCCCTGTCGGTATCGAATTTTATAAAAAGATTATTGATGAGGCATATTATTATGTTGATAAGACATTGATGATAAAAGAACTGTTAGACCGTCAGAGTTATGTGAGCCTTTTTACAAGACCGAGAAGATTCGGAAAGACACTGGCGCTGGACATGCTGAAAACCTTTTTTGAGAAGGAGTTGGATGAGGTTGGAAATGTGCTGGATAACAGGCACTATTTTGACGGCATGAAGATTATGTCCGCAGGTGAGAAATATATAAGTAATATGGGGCAGTATCCTGTGATATTTCTTTCCCTGAAATCCACAAAGCAGGCAGATATGGCTACGGCAGTCTGGATGCTGAAGAAGCAGATTGCGGGGGAATATATCCGGCATCAATATGTTTTGTCTTCTGATCATTTGATGGAACCCGAAAAAGAACTGTATCACAAAGTCATTTCCATGACAGATGACAACAGGGTATATGCGGATGCCATAGCGTTTCTTTCTAAATGCCTTGCCAAATATCACAGGCGGAAAGTGATCCTGCTGATCGATGAATATGATGTACCGCTTGAAAATGCTTATTTTGCAGGTTTCTATCAGGAGATGACAGTATTTGTCCGCTCTGTGATGGAGTCGGCTTTAAAGACAAACGAGGATCTGAAATTTGCTGTGATAACCGGGTGCTTAAGAGTCAGTCGGGAGAGTATTTTTACGGGACTTAATAATCTGAATGTCATTTCCATACTCAGTGACAGCTTTGCTGAATGTTTTGGATTTACGCGGCATGAGGTGGCGGATCTTCTTACTTATTATGAGCTGGAAGACAAAGCGGAGGAAGTGCAGGAATGGTATGACGGTTATCTTTTTGGCAAAACAGAGGTGTATAATCCATGGAGTGTCACCAGTTATCTGAATGGCATTATCGCAGATAAGATAGAGTATCCGAGGCCGTATTGGGCTAATACCTCTTCAAACGGTATTATCAGGGAATTGATCGAGAATGCTGGGGAGGTTGTCAGGGCGGAGCTGGAAGATCTGATGTCACAAAAGTCGATCGTGAAACCGATTCATGAGGATATAACCTATGAAGATATGAACAGTTCTTCGGATAATCTGTGGAACTTCCTGCTTTTGACCGGTTATCTGAAAGCGGTAGACAGTTATTTTGACGGTATGCAAGCACATATCATGATGGCAGTTCCTAACAGAGAAGTGCGGTATATCTATGAACGTAATATTATGGAATGGTTAAAAAAGCGCAGCCGGATGGTCGATTTTACCGATATGTATCATGCCATGCTGGAAGGAGATGCGGATGCCTTTGAAAACCTGTTGAGAAGTTTTCTGAAACGCAGTATCAGCTTTTATGACGAAAAGGAAACATTCTACCATGGCTTTCTGATCGGAGTCATGAACAATCTGGAAGGGTACAGAACTCTTTCAAACCGCGAGACAGGGGATGGAAGAGCAGATCTTATATTAAAGCCGTTTGACGAGCGTGATCCGGCGATCATATTCGAATTAAAGTATACGAAGGACAGTGCTAAGCTCGACCAGAAATGCGGGGAAGCATTACGCCAGATTAAGGAGCGTAGTTATGCGGATGAACTGGCGGAAGATGAATACAACAGTATTATAAAGTATGGAATATGTTTTTGTAAAAAAAACTGCAGGGTGAAGTGCAATATGGAATAGGGCAGCAGTGCAGGCAGTAGAATAGAGGATCTTCGAGGGATAAACTCCCGATGCAAAGTATTTAATTGTCGAAAGGACATGAATGCTTGGCGTCGGGAGTTTTTTTGTGTGGAGAAAAGGTTAATTTCCCCTCAAGAAAAATAAAAAAACGGAGGGTTGATAAATGAGTCTTGTAACAGTTATTATTCCTGCCTATAACGAAGAAAAGTATATATGTAAATGTTTGGAATCGGTTGTACATCAAAATTTTGCAGATTATGATGTAATGGTTGTGAATGACGGAAGTTCTGACAATACAGAAAATATAATAAAAGAATATAAAAATGAGTACTCCTTTATCAATTATTTTAATAAAGAAAATGGCGGTTTATCCAGTGCAAGAAATTATGGAATAGATAGACTAAAAGACAGTAAATATGTTGTGTTTTTGGATAGTGATGATTATCTGGACTCAGAATATCTTTGTAACTTAGTAGCCAGTGCAGAAGAAAAACAATCAGATGTTGTGTGTAGTGGACAATATCGTATAACGGAAGACGGTAAGATTATTTCTCATGTGCGATACATATTGAACGGGCAGGGAAAATGTGTACTTCGGCATTTGAATATGCATGGGAAAATATATCGGGTAGATTATTTAAAGAAATATAATTTGAGATTTCCGGAAGGAAAAACATATGAGGATAATCCATTTAATCTGGCTGCATTTTTTTTGACTGACCGCATAAATTTCCTGCAGTATGAAGGCTATTATCAGTTGGTACATTTAGATAGTATAACAACCTGCAAAATAAAACAAAATGAAGTGCCCTATAGCGAATTGGAACAATCTGCATAATCCGTATTTATCTGTTTTAAAAAAGAGTGATATAGAAATAAAATAAAAAGTGGCAGTGGCAGTCTTTATGAGAATGATTCACTGGAATTATGCAAAGAGATTTGTGAAATTGTTTTATAAATTATAAAGAGGGTAAGTAAAAGATGATTCCAAAAATAATACATTTTTGTTGGTTGAGTGGAGAACAGTATCCTTATTTGGTAGAAAAATGTATTAAGTCGTGGAGAGACAATCTTCTGGCTATATGCACTATATCATTTTGGAGGAATTTATTTAGATAGTGATATTGAGGTGCTAAAAAGTTTTGATGATCTTTTGAATCTTATAAAAGAGTTTCTTGACTATTATGAAGAGCGTTCCTTTTATAATGAAAATGGAGTTTCAGCAATTATGATACGTACCAAAAAGGGCAAAAAGCTGTTTGGCATGGCAAATGAGTTGACTGGTTATCCTGTAAATTATGAAGTGATACGTAAGAATAATCCGAGAATAGATACGTGTGAGAAAGAAAATGTGAAAAGAGCACTGTTTTCGAAAATTTTTACAAATAGAAAGCTAAACGAGGCGTGCATAAGGACAAGAGGAATACGGAAGAGTCTGAGAAATTTTTGCAAAGATGAAGCGAGGAAACATTGTTTTTGCTATTTAAAATACAGGATAAAAATAAGGAGAATGACTTGACATAGGAATTAGGAAAGACCGACAGGTGAGATTTATTTGATTCACCCAATATTTGTTGAGGTGTATATGCAGTTGTTTGGGCGTCTGATAAGATGGCTACCTGTGGCCGGGTTGCTTCCATTCTATTCGCTGTTGATCGCTGTCGTATGCGCAGGAATTATTTTACGAAAGCAGAGCAAAAAAAACGGATCCAGCCATCACTGACCGGATCCGGTAAAATTTAATCAGAATTCATGTCAAATGAAATGTTGTTCTGCCTTAAAAGATTTTTTAGATAATCGTTTTGAGAAGACAATTCATTAATTTTAGGAAGATAATAAGCATCCAATTCATCTTTGGATTCCTTTTTCGCGCGGGCGATCACTTCTTCGGAAGTAGTGCCAAATAAATGAAATAATCCTTCACATACCATAGTGGATTCTCCTTTCGCTTTCAGATTGGCGGTGGTTAACTGATTCAAATATTTTGTATAAATATCCTGTTCTTTATGCGCGGCATAATCGTGAGAAAGACGGTTGATCAGTTCAATATCCTGTAGGTTATCGGTCAGGCAGCGCAGATAAAGATTTTCTTCCGGCGGCAGTTCGTATGTAACGATAAGTTGGATCATAAATGTTTCTTTATTGATATGATATATCCCCGGAGAGATTTTTTCAACAGTTAAATGACGATCTTTGCATAAATGTCTTGTCAACTTGCGAGGATAGCGGAAAGCAAGGAAAGTGATGCTGATATCCAGCGAGGTGTATTGTGTTGTTCCGCCGACCTGGTCGATGAAGAGTCCTGCGTAACCGATGGTCTTATAGTATGAACCGATTGTTATGGAGGAATGGATTCCTTTGATCTCAAACAGGTTGTAGCTTGTGAAAATACGGGCGATATTTTTGGGGATTGCCTGTTGTGACAGTTTTTTGATCACCAACAGGTCAATACGGTAGCTGTTTTTACCAAGGATAAATTCCGGTTGGAAATCAAGAAGGTCAGCATAATCCCGCAGTTCGATCTGCACAGCACAGACAGCGGCCTCGTGCCAGTTAACATAGTGCTTTGGAACAGTAGAGTTTGTAGAAGAAGATGGAGAAATAGCGTGTGTTTGCGTCATGGATATGCCTTTCCTGGGACGGGCGTCAGAGAGCAGCCCGAGAATATCAGATTAACAAGAATCGTAGCAGATGTAACATAGACGATATACTACATATATCATACAACCAAAATCTCTGCAAACACAATTTGATGCAGAATATGTAGAAAATTTTTGCAGACAATACGAAAAAACAAGGTGTGTATAACAAAATATAGTAAGTTTGTACAGTTTACTACACATTACATACAAGATATTGTATTGTGCACATTCATAAATACCGGCAAACATAAAAAAGACAAAATGAAAACAACAGGAGGAATTTCAAAATGTACCAGAAGTTCAATTATACATGGCTGGCAGACAAATGCATATGCATACTTTTGGTGTTATCCATGTTTTCTGTGGTGAGAACAGAGGTTGCCGGTTTTCCTGTGTACAGCCTGCTGCTCCTGACAGTGGTATTAGTGTGGCTGCTGGGGAAGATCCTATATGCAGGAAGAGAAGGGCAGCCGTTTTTGATGGTCAGATACAGAACGGACACAGCGGCGTTCGCGGCGTTTTTGTATGCGGTCATATCGGCCGTTATCAAACTGTTTTCCAATTCGGATGAGGGTTGGATCGATTTTTCATGGAATGCGGAAGTGATTGCGCTTGCAGTTCTTTGTCTGTTGGTTTCAGCGGAGACGCAGTTCAGGGCCTTATATCTGGATCTGCTGTTATACAGCGGTCTGCTGACGGCAGGCGTTTATATGCTGCTCAATCTGACAGACGGTTTGGAAACTGACCGGCTCCTGGCGGCGTTTTCCGATTCCGGGCAGACGGCTTCTTATTTTATGCTGGTCGGTATGGTATCGGTGTATGCCTGTTGTACCGGCAAAGATAAAATGCGTTCAGTGTTTTATATGATGACAGCAGGCGTCAGTTTTATGGCTCTGTTTGTGAACCAGAGCAGTATCAGTCTGTGGTTGATGGCATTTTATTTTCTGGCTTTGCCGGTAGTGCTCCGGCCAACTGCCCTGTTGGTGAAGAGAGTGATGCAGCTGTTTTTTATGTACTTGTTTATGTTGAGCAATATGAGCCTTCTGACAGAATATACTGATGTTTTCAGGAAGGAAATTGTCTATTCACTGCAGCACAGTGTATATGTGGATCTGCTACTGGCGGCAGGCGGGGCGGTGTTCTTCTATTATTGGGAAAGGATTCCGGCGGGAACAGAGCTTGAGAGGCTTGTATTGCGAAAGCTGCAGAAGGGATATAGGATGCTTGTCAAAGTGATCACACTGTTGTTTGTCGTCACAGCAGTTGCCGGCGGCAGGATAGAACTGCCGGGCAAAGCTGTCGATGATATGTTCAGGACATTTGTGCTTCCGCTATCGGAAGAGATGAGCGGAAGAGAGAGTGGTTTTTGGTGCGTTTTTCGAGGTTACGGCGTGATGTCCGGTTTTTTTCTGATCATAACGATCGTATTGTTTGCGGACAGGATGTACAGAAATTATGCAGAGGACAAGCCGGTCACGGGAGCGCTTTCCCTGATCTCCGGTATTTTTGTGGCGCAGCTTTTGTTTTGGAATCCGGGGCTGCACAATATAGTCTGTTATTTCTATCTTATTCTGACGGCCTCTTTTTATAAGGAAGAAAGAAAACAGGTAAAAAGCATCGGTATCAGTGTGGCGGATCTGGAATTGAAGATGCAGGAAATTCAAGTATAAAAAGAAAGAGAGGATATACAGGTGAAAAAAAGGATATTTGTTGTAAGGTTGTTGGCGGTTGCAGGCATTTTGTCCGGGATTCTGGGAGCCGGGAAGGATTACTCACTTGTGCAGGCTGCTGCAGGTGAAGGGCAGGAGGCTGAGGCGTCGGTAGTGGATGCAGAGAGGGCGGATGAGATAGCGGAGCTCAGCCAGATTATGACGGCGGTTGAAGACGTAGATATGAAGGCTGCACCGGAGGAAGGGGCGGCGGTTGTCCGGTCCTATGAGAAAGGGGATTCTGTTTTTGTCACGGGGAGGACTGCGGACGGCTGGTATCGGGTGATCTATCAGGATCTGGAAGGGTATATGCCGGAGAGCGTCCTGTCCGAAAAGGAGCTGGATGTGGAGGGCTGGATGCGGAGATGTCCAGGACGGAACAGGAAGCCAATGAAAAGAACCGTTCAAAACATTTTCAAAAATAATTGCCATACACCGCAAAATACAGTATGATATTAGAATGAGTGAAAAATTATAATTTGTGTGTTGATACCGGAATCGTTAAGGAGGAAAGAGAAATGTACCATTGTCATGTTCATTTTCACTTAGTGGGCATTCGACAGGATGTATTTGCGGTCATCGAAGAGATGTCTCCACTGCCATGTTTTACGCATGAGTTTACGAAGAGTGAAAGGGCCGGGGACGCCTTGACGGGCGGAGCGGATGTGATCCTGGCGGACCTGCGGGACATGGATGTGCGGGAGACAGTGTGTGCACTGACTGCAGACAGAGGGGAGGATACAGAACTCATTCTGCTTGCTGAGAAAGAGCAGATTCCGCTTTTAACCAGGATGCTGGACGGGGTGAAGGATATCTGGACACTGCCGATGTCCGGGGAGGAGATCAGGTTCCATTTCCTGAGATGGCAGCAGGCCTACAAGATGGGCAAGGATTACTGGCAGACCAGTCATTTTCTGGAAGCTACGATCAATAATGTTCCGAACCTCATCTGGTACAAGGACAAAGACGGTGTGCATGAGAAGGTAAACGACAGCTTCTGCAGGACGGTAGGCAAGACGAAGCAGAAGGTGGAAGGCCAGCGGCACGCCTATATCTGGGATGTGGAGGAGGACGATCCTGCCTGTATCGAGTCGGAACGTCAGGTCATGGAGAAGGAACAGACTTTTGTCTCCGAAGAGCGCGTGAAGGCCGGGGACGGTATCAGGCTTCTTACGACTTACAAATCTCCGCTGTATGATATCGACGGAAGTGTGATGGGCACTGTGGGCGTGGCCATCGACGTGACACAGGAACGGGCCTATGAGCAGGAGATCATACAGAAGAACCGCACATTGGAGACGATCTTTAACAATATTGAGTGCGGTGTCATGTACCACAGTGTGGACGGATCCAAGATCATCAGCGTGAATCAGGCGGCACTGGATATTCTGGGATATGATTCCCTGGATGAGATGGCGGAGAACGGATTTTACATGATTGCATCTTCCGTTATGGAGGAAGACCGTGAAGAGCTGCTGGAGAAAATCCGGGGACTGCAGGAAGAAGGAGACAGTGTCAGCGTGGAATACCGTGTGCGCCGTAAGGACGGGGCGATCCGGTATGTGATGGGGAATGTGAAGCTGATGCGGGAGAATGACGAACTGCGGTATCAGCGGTTTGTTTTGGACTGTACGGACAGGAAGCTGCAGGAGGAAGAGAATGAGCGGCAGCAGATGGAGCTTGTGCAGGCGCTGAGCATAGACTATAAGGTGGTCTGCTTTTTTGATCTGGAGACGGGGATCGGGAAGCCGCTGCGCGTGGAGGAAGTAAGCCAGCAGTTCAAAGAGAATTTTGCAGGAGAGCTTTCTTTCGAAGAGAGCATGGAATTTTATATACAGAAGTATGTCTGTGAGGAAGACCGCGAGATGGTGCGGCAGGCAGCTTCCAGAGAGGAGATAGAGAAGGGGCTGTCCGAGGGCAAACAGTATCATGTGAATTTCCGTACGCAGAAGAAAGGCCAGCTGGAGTATTATCAGATGAAGATCGTGCGGGCCGGGGTTCGCAGCGGCCGCGGCAGTATTGTCCTGGGTATCCGCAGTGTGGATAAAGAAATCCGCAATGAGATGGAGCAGAGAAGCAACCTGAAGGATGCGCTGATGCAGGCCAACCGGGCGAGCAAGGCCAAGAGCGTATTCCTCTCCAATATGTCTCACGATATCCGGACGCCGATGAATGCGATCGTAGGATTCACTTCGCTGGCAATGAAGCATATTGATAACAGGGAGCGGATGGAAGAATATCTCAAGAAGATCATGACGTCGGGGAATCATCTGCTGAGCCTGATCAATGACGTTCTGGATATGAGCCGCATCGAGAGCGGCAAGATCCGGCTTGACGAGAAGGCGTGCAGTCTGCCGGAGATCCTGCACAGTATCTGCAATATCGTGCAGGCGGATGTACATGCGAAGCAGCTGGAATTACATATTGATACACTGGATATACGCAACGAGGATATTTACTGTGACAAGCTGCGTCTGAACCAGGTGCTGCTCAATCTGCTCGGCAATGCGGTCAAGTATACCGGTGCGGGCGGTGCGATCAACATGCGGATCACGGAGAAGGCCGGCGCGCCGGATGGATTTGCACAGTATGAATTTTCCATTAAGGACAACGGTGTGGGCATGAGCGATGAATTCGTGGAGCATATCTTCGAACCTTTTGAGCGGGAGAAGAATTCTACGACCAGCGGGATCCAGGGCACCGGGTTGGGCATGGCCATCACCAAGAACATCGTGGATATGATGAACGGTACCATCGAAGTGGAGAGTGAGCTGGGCGTCGGTTCTACCTTTACGGTTTCTTTCGTCTTCCGGATCCGAAAGGAAGAGAAGGAAGAGCAGGCAATACCGGAATTGAAGAACTGCAGGGCACTGGTGGTGGACGATGATTTCAACACCTGCGACAGTGTTTCCTATATGCTGGGGCAGATCGGCCTGCGGGCGGAGTGGACGCTGTCCGGTAAGGAGGCGGTACTGCGTACCAAACAGGCCAGTATGCGTAAGGACGGTTATCTTGTCTATATCATCGACTGGCTGCTGCCGGATATGAACGGTATCGAGGTGACCAGAAGGGTAAGACAGGTGATGGGGGACAATGTGCCGGTCATCGTCCTGACGGCATACGACTGGTCGGAGATCGAGGAAGAAGCCAAGGAGGCCGGTGTCACGGCTTTTTGCAGCAAGCCGCTTTTCATGTCGGAGCTGCGTAAATGTCTGCGTACCGTCATCGGTGCGGAGGAGCAGGTTGAGGAAGAGAAGGAAGGCAGGGAAGTACAGTTTAAGGCGGGACGTATTCTGCTTGCCGAGGACAATGAGCTGAACCAGGAGATCGCTGTGGAGATTCTTGGCGGAGCCGGTTTTACGACGGAAGTTGCAGAGAATGGAAAGGTTGCCCTGGAGATGCTGCAGAGATCGGATCCCGGTTATTATCAGCTGGTGCTGATGGATGTGCAGATGCCTGTGATGAGCGGGTATGAGGCAGTCAGGGAGATCCGGCAGCTGGAGAACCAGAGACTGGCAGGCATCCCGGTGATTGCCATGACGGCCAACGCTTTTGAGGAAGATAAGCAGGAGGCGCTGCGCAACGGTATGGACGGCCATATTGCTAAACCGATCAATATTGAACTTCTGTTCACAACGTTGAATAAGGTCCTGAGCAGAGAGAAATGCGGCTGAGAGGATCGTTGACGCTGGACATTGTGAACCGGCGTGAACGTTAGAGAGAAGAGCAGAGAGATTAGAACGGTAAAAGGGAACCGGACGTCAGGTAAGACGGCAGGTTCCCTTCTTCGGTAATCAGGTATTGATCCGGCGCCGTTATGGCTGGATAAAATCAGAGCAGATCGCCACATATCCCCGGTTGTCAATGTTGAACAGCAGGCTGCAGGCAGGGGCCTGCTTGTAGAAGATCTTGGCAAACTGATCGAAGGTCAGCAGATCCGTTTTATCCAGTTGATATTTCACGTCAACCGGGAAATATTTGTTGATATAGTCGACAAGCTGTATGGAGAGCATCTTCATGGCGTCGATCACAGTGCGGTCGATCCGTTTGATATCCATTTCCAGGATGTTGTTCAGGGTGAGGATCGCCACAGCCTCTTCGCAGACGATGTATACCTGCTGCTTCTGCTGGGATTTGTGGCTGTAGGTCAGGCGGTAACAGAGCGGTTTGCCGACCTTGAAGCCTTCTCCGCCGTAGTGCTGGCTGACAAGCTGCACCGGGGCACGGCTCATCGTCTTTAATCCCTGAGTAGCCGCCTTGATGATGGAATCCATCTTGTCATCGGAAGATTTATGTACCCATTTGTTGGCGTTTTTGCCGGTGATGGCGCGGTCTTCGACCATGATATGGCCGGTAAGCCAGCCGACGCAGATGCCGATAAAATGCTGGACGGCTTCAACGGAATAATTCTGGTCTTCCAGTTCTGCCTCCAGGGCCGGCAGTGTTTTGTCGCGAAGATTATCATGCAGGCTTTTGTGCATGGGCAGTCCGGCGTAAGCGATGGATTTCATATATTCCTCTTCTTCTGCAAAATGCTTAATGGTGTAGCTTTTGAAATATTTGATCCCTTCTTTGCAGGCATGCTGCTGTTTCTCCGGATTCTCGGTGAAGGCGATCAGTTTGTTTACGATTGAAAATAGTTTCTGGTGAGCTTTGTCGATCTCAGCCACATCAAGATTAAAACGATCATTCCACTTGATTTCTGCCATGGGTTCCATTCTCCTTATCTCCTTATTTTTTACTTGATCTCCTGGTATTTGATCATTGTGCTGTACTGTCGCGCAGCGGCACGGTTCAGACAACAGGATGATTTTAACATTTCTGTATCAATAGTACAAGAGGGACGGCTTAATAAAAAACCGGGAAATGACAGAATCAAAGAAAGCTGTGTTTTTTCAGAAAGTGCTTGCCATTTATGCAAAAACAACGTAATCTAAATATATATCTTTTGAAGAAAGAAATAGCAGGATAAAGGGGACGAGCGAATGAGAGAAAAATTACAGACGGTCGGTGTAAAATATGATGAGGTATTGAAGCGCTTCATGGGAAAGGAAGATTTTTATCTGAGGATGCTGCGGAAATTTCTCGACGACAAGAATTATGAAGGCTTGAAGACGGCAGTGGAAGAGAAGCGCTGGGAGGATGCATTCACATATGCCCATACGGTAAAGGGACTGTGCGGTAATCTGGGACTGGACGGTATTCTGGAGTATGCGGTCCCGCTGACGGATGAGGTGCGTTCCGAGCCTTACGACGAGGAGAAGATCGGCAGCTATATGGAGCAGGTGACGAGAATGTATGAGGAGACACGGGATGTGATCCAGTCTTTATAAGAAAGTATGCATTGACACTCATGGAGGGCAGGCCCGGCGGGCCTGCTTTTTTCAGGGACAGAATATTTCGGAATTTTTAAGAAATAGAGACGGTGGATTTAAGATTTTGCCGTTATGATGAGCAGTGGAATCATCTGTACAGATGCATATTTAAGGAAGAGAAAGGACAGCGGACCGGATGGGGAAGAAGACGATGGGTTTATTATGTATTTTGGGGGCACTGTTTTGTTTTGCCTACTGCGGGGTGGTGTTTATGATCAGATCCGGCAGCAGGTTTTATCTTGTATGGGCGGCAGGCGGGATCTGCCTGTTGGGGCTGTTTTGTGTGCTGCACTTTGGCGTATGGGACAGGGCGCCTCTTTTATTGCGAAGGATGTTCTGTCTGCTTGCCGTGGTGGGCGCGGTGCTGTTTGTGATCGTGGAGGGCTGCATCATCAGCCACTACCGGGACAAAGGCCGGGAGGAACTTGATTATATCATTGTTCTGGGGGCACAGATGAAGGAGAAGGGGCCCAGCGCGGTACTGCAGTTCAGGTTGGATGCGGCGTATGCATATCTGATGAACAATGAGAATACGGTCTGCATCGTGTCCGGCGGCCAGGGCAGGAATGAGCCCTGCAGTGAGGCCGAAGGCATGTATGCGTATCTTACACAGAAGGGGATCCCGGCGGAAAGGATCCTTATGGAAGACCAGTCCACGGATACAGCGGAGAACATTGCCTACAGCGTGGAACTGATCGGGACTAAGGACGTCAGCGTGGGGATCGTCACCAACAATTTCCATGTGTTCCGGGGCATCCATCTGGCGAAGGCGGCAGGGTTTCAGGAAGTGTGCGGCATTGCGGCGCGCTCCAATGTATATTTCCAGCTGAACAATATGGTGCGGGAGTTTTTTGGCATCATGAAAGATTTTGCATTCGGGAATTTTTTGTAAAAAATCTTTTCGGCACATTGGATTTACAGGCGGGGTATGGTATGATAATGTAATAGTTCCGGCAGGAATGTCATTGTCGGGAATGGTTGAAGTACAGATATTTTAAGAGGTAAGAACGGTAAACGATTTCAGGAAAGCGGCGACGGATAAATTGAAAAACAGAAATACAGGGATAACGGGCCAGGGCCGGCTGCGGTGTGCGGTGCAGTATGCCGCTGCGTTTTTTTTGACGGCAGTATTGCTGTCCGGCTGCGGCGGGGAGGAACAGTTAAGTAATACGAAGCAGGGCATGAATGCGGTGGAGGCGCTGCAGTATGAGGAAGCGCTGGCACATTTTCAGGCGGCTTTGGAGAAGGGCGAGGACGTTAGAACGCTGTACCGTGGTATGGGACTGGCCTATATGGGGATGACCCGCTATGAGGAGGCAATCCACTATCTGGAAGCGGCGCTTCATGAAAGCAGCGGCCGGGTTGACGATTTGGATTTTGATATCAATTATTATCTTGCCACGGCGTATTATAAGAGCGGGCGGCCGGAGGATGCGGTGAGTGCCTACAATGCGATTCTGGCGCTTCGGCCCAGAGAGAAGAATGCTTTCTATCTTCGGGGATACGTCAGGCTGTCCCAGAATGATTTTGATAATGCGCAGAAGGATTTCGATGCGGCCGTAGCGCTGGACGGTAAGGACTACGACCAGATGATCCGCATTTACATGGCGCTGGAGGAATACGGCTACAAAGAGGCGGGCATGGTCTATCTGCAGAAGGTGATGGCGGAGAATGAGAAATCCATCTCGGACTATGATATGGGCCGCATGAGTTATTATATGGGCGACTATGAGAAGGCGAGGGACTATCTTTCGAAGATGGATTCGTCGAAGGATTATGGCGCTGCGCTGTATCTGGGCAGGACTTATGAGGCGCTGGGGGATTATAATTACGCGTCCGGGATCTATGCCGCCTATACGGAGAATGACCAGACCAAGGCGGAGATCTACAACCAGCTGGGGCTGTGCAGGATGCAGATGAAGGAATACACCGCGGCGCTGGAGGCTTTTCAGGCGGCTATGAATATCGAGGATAACGGCATGATGCAGAGCCTTAAGTTCAACGAGATCGTGGCCTATGAATATATGGGCGACTTTAAGACCGCGTCGGCGTTGATGAACAGTTACCTGAAGTCCTATCCGGATGATGAGACGGCAAAGCGGGAGTATGAGTTCCTGCGGACGCGGTAAGGCAACAGAGAAGCCAAAGGCGAACTGTTACGCGGTAAGGGTGCGGGCAGATGTTTGTGGATTGACAAGCAAAAAAGCCGATGGTACTATTTTAATAATAACAGGGAAGGTATGGTAGCGGCATGAAAAATACTTATGTGCGTGTAAAAGGCATCATTAAAAAGGGGGAGGAATATCTGGTGATCAGGAGATGGGTAGACGACCATATCCCGACCCCTTATGTATGGGAGTTCATTGACGCGGAGGTACAGCACGGCGAGGCGCCGGACAACACGGTGCTGCGGGCGATCCGGGAACTTCTGTCAGTGGAGGGCAGTATAGAAGGGATCGAGTATACGTGGTCCAATCTGCTTGGGGATACCCACTGTGTGGGCATTGCCTATCTGTGTGCGATCCGGGAGGCGGACGAGGCGAATATCGTCCTGCCGGAGGAATACGGTGAGTGGAAATGGATCTCCAGGGAGGAGATTCCGCGGTATATTGAGAATACATATGTATTGCATGATTTGGAGGGCAGAAAACTGTGATCAACCAACTTATAGAGAAGATCAGGAGGACCGGGGCGCCCATCGTGGCCGGGCTGGATCCTGTTTTGAAGTTCGTGCCGGAGCATATAAAGCAGAAGGCTTATGCGGAGTACGGGGAGACGATGAAGGGAGCGGCAGAGGCGGTCTGGTTGTATAACAAGGCGATCGTGGATGCCATCTACGATCTGATCCCGGCGGTGAAGCCGCAGATCGCCATGTATGAGCAGTTCGGCGTGGAAGGGCTTATCACCTTCCAGAAGACCGTGGAATACTGTAAGCAGAAAGGGCTGGTGGTCATCGGTGATATCAAGCGCGGTGATATCGGTTCTACATCGGAAGCCTATGCGGTGGGCCATCTGGGACAGGTGCAGGTGGGCAGTACCATGTGCAGAGGATTTGACGAAGATTTTGTGACGGTGAACCCCTATCTTGGTTCCGATGGGGTGAAGCCTTTTATCAAGGTGTGTCAGGAAGAGAAGAAAGGTCTTTTTATTCTGGTGAAGACGTCCAATCCCAGCAGCGGGGAGTTTCAGGACAGGCTGGTAAGAGGTGTGGAGTGTGCGGACAGGCCGCTTTATGAGATCGTGGGAGAGCAGGTGGCATCCTGGGGTGCAGCCTGCATGGGCGATTCCTACAGTTATATAGGAGCCGTGGTGGGCGCCACTTATCCGGAGCAGGGGAAGATCCTGCGTAAGATCATGCCGAAAGCCTATATTCTGGTGCCGGGATATGGCGCACAGGGCGGTAAGGGCGCAGATCTGGTGCATTTCTTCAACGAAGACGGGCTGGGCGCGATCGTCAATTCGTCCAGAGGTATCATAGCTGCCTGGCAGCAGGAGCAGTATGCCGGCTACGGCGCGGAGAATTTTGCGGACGCATCGAGGGCCGCTGTGGTGGATATGAGAGAGGATATCGCGCAGGCGCTGGCAGCCAGAGGATAACAGCGCACAGGAGCAGAACGGGAGATGGAGATGGAAGGATACAAACAGGAATTTATCGAGTTCATGGTGGACAGCCAGGTGTTGAAATTCGGCGACTTCACCTTAAAGAGCGGCAGGAAATCACCCTTTTTCATGAATGCGGGTGCTTACGTGACGGGTGCACAGCTTCGGAAGCTGGGGGAATATTATGCGAGAGCGATCCATGACCATTACGGTCTGGACTTTGACGTGCTGTTCGGGCCGGCTTACAAGGGGATTCCGCTTGCGGTAGCCGCGACCATGGCGATCAGTGAGTTGTACGGTAAGGAAGTCAGATATTGTTCCAACCGGAAAGAGGTGAAGGATCACGGCGACACCGGTATCCTGCTTGGCAGTAAATTGAAGGACGGCGATAAGGTGGTGATCATCGAGGACGTGACCACTTCCGGCAAGTCCATCGAGGAGACGTTCCCCATCCTGCGGCAGCAGGCCGATGTGGAGATCGTAGGACTGATGGTATCTTTAAACCGCATGGAGCGGGGGCTGGACAGTGAGAAGAGCGCACTTTTCGAGATCAGGCAGAAGTACGGTTTTGACGCCAATGCCATCGTGACGATGGAAGAGGTGGTGGACTGCCTGTATGATAAGCCATACAAAGGGACGATTTACATTGATGATACATTAAAGCGTGCGATCGATGCATACTATGAACAGTACGGTGCGAAGTAATCGGCGAAAGCGGTTCTTCCCAAGCAGAACATGGGTACCTGGAGGAGAATGAAGATGGAAGAGAGAACCTATAAGGTGATGGGCGGCTCGGGTGCGCTCAATATTGCGGTCGGTGTAGTCGCGCTTGTGGTGGGCGTGGCAAGCGGCGTGCTCCTGCTGATCAGCGGCGCCAAGCTGCTGGCCGGAAGAAGCAAAATTTTATTCTGAGCGCGGACGCCGGACGGGCGTGTGCCGTAGATGACAAATGGGTGTTTTCGGAACAGACGAAGATGCCCATTTCGAAATTGTGGATGGACAGGGGGTTTGGACAGTGAAGAAGAACAGCTATATGTTTACCAATAAAGAGCATACACAGAAAGGCATCATGTCCACGATCCTGGGCGTGATCTCGCTGGCTACACTGGGGTATGCTGTTTTTATGAGTTACCGCAGTGCGGGAGAGGTTCCCGTGCAGTACGGGGCGGCGGCGATGCTGGTGATGATCTATGCGTTTGTGGGGATCGGCCTCGGCCTGGTCTCCAAGACGGAACGGGATAAATTCTATCTGTTTACCTATGTGGGAATTTTTTTGAATGTACTGGCGCTGGCAATGGTCAGTGTGATCCTGTATGCCGGAGCTTATGCGTGAAAGGAAGGACAGTGATTATGGAAGATCTGTATATTGCGGAAGAGGACAGAAACGATCTGGAGCGGGAGCGGTATGCGCTTGCCATTGAGCGGATCAGGGAGATACCGCAGGAGGCGGACTGCGACGCTGCGCTGCGGAAGTATTTCAACAGTATGGCGGCGTTTGTTCTGTATATGGATGAAGTGTGGCAGGTGGTGGAGAGCGGGAAACTGCGGCAGATGACGCTGGAGGAACTGCAGGCCCTGAACGGGAGGCTGTATGAAGACATCCTGCCGGAGCACTACGGGGAGAGTTATGCCAACCCGTCATATGCCGTGGATTGTCTGGGAGAGTCGATGGGGCAGATGCTTTCTTTTCTCTGTGCGGAGCTGCGCAGCCTGATCCCGGCGGTTTTTGAGCAGAACAGATCTGCCATGGTGATTCGAATGGAACTGCTGCTGGAGGTTTATCAGGCATGTCTGTGTACTGCAGCCGAGGAGGTGCTGCCGGATCCGGAGGAGCTGCGGCAGATCCTGTACTGGTATGTGAGCGACTATTATGAGCCGGAGAGCTGTGAGAAGACAGCGCAGCTTGTCTGTCCGGAGAAGGATTTTGCCCTGCGCATCGTGATGGAAAGCGATCTTTCGGATCTGCGGTATCTGTATTATTACGGGGAGTATGTGACGGACAATGAGCTGAGGACGGCAAAGCATTTAAACCAGATGCCGGAGGAGCGGATCGCCCTGCTGGCAGACACTTATACGGAAGGCTACCGGATCGGGTTCGAGACGGGGAACAAGGATATCTCGATCAAGAAGACGGTGAACGTGCGCTACTGCCTCGGTTTCGAGCAGATGATACGGCGTGCGGTACAGAATTTTGACCGTATTGGTCTGCAATCTACGATCTATCGTTCGGGGACAAATATCTTCCAGGGCAGAAGCGTCAATAAGAACGGCTATTTCGGGGCGAACCCCAACAAACAGTTCGACTATGACCACAGGGAGGATCTGGCGCTGGTGCTGGATAAGCTGCTTGTGGAGCGCAGGCTGGAGTGCCTGCGGGGAGCTTTTGAACAGTATAAGGATCAGGCGAAGGTACACGGCGGGCCGGCTGTGCTGGAGATCTTCGGGGAGAAGCCTTTTGCACCGGAGAGTAAGGAGGCGGCCTGCAGACTGTCGGAGAAACAGCAGAAACTTTCCGTGGAGTATGCGTCGCGGGCGGGTGCACTGCAGAATGAATATATCCCCGGCGATGAGAGGAGTTTTACGATCATTGCCTTCCCGGTGCCGGATATCGGCGCGCAGTATGAAGAGATCTTTGACGATATCGTGCGCATCAATACGCTGGACTACCAGCTGTATCAGGGGATACAGCAGCGGATCATCGACGTGCTGGATCAGGGCGTGACTGTTTTGGTCAAAGGATGCGGCGGCAACCGGACAGACCTGCAGATCAGCCTGCATGAGCTGAAAGATCCGCAGAAGGAGACGAACTTTGAGAACTGTGTGGCAGATGTGAACATACCGGTGGGAGAGGTGTTCACTTCGCCGTTACTGGCCGGCACAAAAGGGCTGCTGCATGTGACCAGAGTATTCCTGAACGAACTGGAGTATAAGGATATCTGGCTGAGGTTTGCCGACGGGATGGTCACAGATTACGGATGCGCCAATTTTACAACCGAAGAGGAGAACCGCAAATACATCAAGGACAATGTGCTGTTCCATCATGACACACTGCCGCTTGGCGAATTTGCCATCGGCACGAACACGACTGCCTATGTGGCGGCGCGCAGATACGGGATTGAGGACAAGATGCCGATCCTGATCGCCGAGAAGACGGGACCGCATTTTGCGGTGGGTGATACGTGTTATTCCCACGCAGAGAATGTACGGGTCTACAATCAGGATGGAAAAGAGATCATCGCAAAGGACAATGAGGTGTCGGCACTGCGGGATACGGATATTGGCAGGGCTTATTTCCAGTGCCACACGGATATTACGATTCCCTATGATGAGCTTGGCGAGCTGTCCGTACAGACGAAGGAGGGAGAGACGATCACCATCATCCGTGACGGGCGGTTTGTGCTGGAAGGCTGCGAGGAGTTGAATAAGGCGTTTGCGTAAGGATGGACTTCGGGTTTTGATTATGGTATACTATAACCGATATTATGCATTGGCGCAATTTTCATAATACAGGAGGTGGAAAGATGCCGAATAATGCCGAAATAATTTCAAGAGCGATAGATGATTTTACAAAAGTACAGAAACGTATGTTGTTAGCACGGGAAGAGAATGCTGTCAGGACATATGCGGATCTTAAGGACGATTATGTTTCGCTGAAAGTTCTTTTGACCAGTCTTGGCGTTAATCTGACTGCGATAGATAAGATCAAAGAATAATTTTGAGGAGGAGACACGATGGCACAGGTAGGTATTGTAATGGGGAGTGATTCCGATATGCCTGTTATGGCGAAGGCGGCGGATATTCTGGAGGAACTGGGAATCTCCTATGAGATGGCGATCATCTCTGCCCACAGAGAACCGGATGTGTTCTTCGAGTATGCGAAGAATGCGGAGGAGAAGGGATTTAAGGTGATCATTGCGGGTGCCGGCAAGGCGGCGCATCTGCCGGGTATGTGTGCGGCGATCTTCCCGATGCCTGTGATCGGTGTTCCCATGAAGACTTCTGATCTGGGCGGCGTGGATTCTCTGTATTCCATCGTACAGATGCCTTCCGGTATCCCGGTGGCGACGGTGGCCATCGGCGGCGGGCAGAATGCCGGTATTCTGGCGGCGAAGATTCTGGCGACTTCCGATGAGGAGCTTTTGAAGCGGTTGAAAGATTATTCGCGCAGGCTGCGGGAGAGCGTGCAGAAGAAGGATGCCAAGCTGCAGGAAGTGGGATACCGGAATTATCTGGACGATTGAGATTGATACACGGCGTGCGCTGCTTTTCCTGCTCCGGTACATATACACTGCGGTGCGGATATGGTGCAGGAGGCGGACGCGATCGGAGACGAAAACGACAGGCGGAAGATGGAGGAAAATATGGATTATAAGTCAGCAGGGGTTGATATTGAGGCAGGTTATCAGTCGGTGGAGCTGTTGAAGAAGCATGTGAAGGAAACGATGCGGCCGGAAGTGCTGGGCGGACTGGGCGGATTTTCGGGTGCCTTTTGTCTGGATCAGATCAAGGAGATGGAGCATCCGGTGCTGCTGTCCGGTACGGATGGCGTGGGAACGAAGATCAAGCTGGCGTTTTTGCTGGATAAGCATGACACGGTGGGAATCGACTGTGTGGCCATGTGTGTGAACGATGTGGTGTGTGCCGGCGGGGAGCCGCTGTTTTTTCTGGATTATATTGCCTGCGGCAGGAACTTTCCGGAGAAGATCGCCGCAATCGTGGGCGGTGTGGCAGAAGGATGTAAGCAGGCAGGAGCGGCATTGATCGGCGGCGAGACGGCGGAACATCCGGGGCTGATGCCGGAGGAGGAGTACGATCTGGCCGGGTTTGCGGTAGGTGTGGTGGATCAGAAGGATCTGATCACGGGCGAACAGATCAGGCCCGGAGATGTGCTTGTGGGCATTGCATCCTCGGGTGTGCACAGCAACGGATTTTCGCTTGTGCGCAAGGTGTTCGAGATGACGAAGGAGAGCCTGGACACTTATTACGAAGAGCTTGGTGCGACGCTGGGAGAGACGCTTCTTGCGCCCACCAGGATTTATGTCAGAGCTTTGCGTGCGGTGAAGGATGCGGGCGTGACCATCAAGGGCTGCAGTCATATTACCGGCGGCGGATTCTACGAGAATATTCCGCGTATGCTGCCGGAAGGTGTGACGGCGGTCGTACATAAGGACAGCTATCCGGTGCCGCCGATCTTTGAACTGCTGCGAAAGACGGGCGGGCTGGAAGAGAAGATGATGTACAACACCTACAATATGGGCCTGGGCATGGTATTGGCTGTGGACGCCGCGGATGCACGAAAGACCGTGGAGGCGCTGCAGGCGGCAGGCGAGCAGGCTTATCTGGTGGGTGAGGTGACATCCGGCAAAGAAGGCGTCGTGATACAGGGATAAGAAGAAAGGCTGCGGAGAGTATGCTTAAGACAGTAGTGTGTGTGTCCGGTGGGGGCACCAATTTACAGGCGCTCATTGACGGGATCGGGCAGGGGACGATCCGTAACGTGGAGATCGTGCGTGTGATCAGCAATAACAGGAATGCCCGTGCCCTGGAGCGGGCCGGAGAGGCCGGCATTGATGCGGTCTGCGTGTCGCCGCGGGATTACGGGGACAGAGAGCAGTTCAACGAAGCGCTCCTGCACAGGGTCGAGGAGGCGGGGCCGGATCTGGTGGTGCTGGCGGGATTTCTGGTGGTGATACCGCCGCAGTTGATCAGGCGTTATGAGAATCGGATCATCAACATTCATCCGTCGCTGATCCCTTCCTTCTGCGGTAAAGGGTATTACGGGCTCAAGGTGCATGAGGCGGCGCTGGCCAGAGGCGTCAGGGTGACCGGGGCGACGGTGCATTTCGTGGATGAGGGAACGGATACGGGGCCGATCCTCATGCAGAAGGCCGTGGCCGTCAGGGACGGTGATACGCCGGAGACTCTGCAGAGGCGGGTGATGGAAGAGGCGGAATGGGTGATTCTTCCGCAGTGTCTGGATTTGATCGCCGCCGGCAGAGTGACGGTGGCAGACGGAAAGGCGCACATCGCAGAGTGAGCGGCCGGAGCCGTAAAAAGACAACATAGACAGAGAAAGGCAGGGTACTGGAATGAAAGTTCTGATCGTAGGAAGCGGGGGCAGGGAGCACGCGATCGCGACTGCAGTAGCGAAGAGCCGGGGCGTGGATAAGATCTACTGTGCGCCGGGCAATGCGGGAATCGGGCAGATCGCGGAGTGCGTTCCCATCGGCGCCATGGAGTTTGACAAGCTGGTGGCATTTGCGGTGAAAGAGTCGGTGGATCTGACGATCGTCGGCATGGATGATCCGTTGGTGGGCGGTCTGGTGGACGAGATGGAAGCAGCCGGGCTGCGTGTCTTCGGGCCGAGGAAGAATGCGGCGATCCTGGAGGGCAGTAAGGCGTTTTCCAAGGATCTGATGAAAAAGTATCACATCCCGACGGCGGCCTACGAGAATTTTGACGATCCGGGGAAGGCGCTTGCCTATCTGGAGACGGCGAAGATGCCGGTAGTTCTTAAGGCCGACGGGCTGGCGCTGGGGAAGGGCGTGCTGATCTGCAATACGCTGGAGGAGGCGCAGGAAGGCGTCAGGACCATCATGGAAGACAAGAAGTTCGGCGAAGCCGGCAACCGTATGGTTATAGAAGAGTTTATGACAGGCCGTGAGGTTTCCGTGCTTTCTTTCGTGGATGGCAGGACGATCCGGATCATGTCTTCCGCGCAGGATCACAAGCGGGCGCAGGACGGTGATCAGGGCCTGAATACGGGCGGCATGGGAACTTTTTCTCCCAGTCCTTTTTATACGGAAGAGGTGGATGCATTCTGCCGGCAGCATATTTATCAGGCGACGGTGGATGCCATGGCGGCAGAGGGAAGACCTTTCAAGGGGGTGATCTTCTTCGGACTGATGCTGACGCAGGACGGCCCCCGGGTGCTGGAGTACAATGCCAGATTCGGTGATCCGGAAGCGCAGGTGGTACTGCCCCGGATGAAGAATGACATGATCGAGGTGGTGGAGGCGTGCATTGACGGTACGCTGGATCAGATCGATCTGCAGTTTGAGGATAATGCCGCGGTCTGCGTGGTGCTGGCTTCACAGGGTTATCCGGTATCTTATGAGAAGGGATTTGCCATCGCAGGGCTGGAGCGCTTTGAGGATGTGCCGGGGTATTATTGCTTTCATGCGGGGACGAAGCAGACGCCGGAGGGGATCGTTACAAATGGCGGCCGGGTGCTCGGCATTACCGCCAAGGGCACGGACTTAAAGGAAGCGCGGGCCAATGCCTACAGGGCCACAGAGTGGGTTTCTTTTGACAATAAGTACATGCGGTCGGACATCGGTAAGGCGATCGACGAGGCATGAGAGTTGTGTATGATTAAGGGGAAGGAGCAGTTACAATGCCAGACAGAGAAGAAAAAGCGGAACAGTTGAGAAAAGAGTTACTGGACGAGGATAATTACAACAGACCTACGATATGTGCCGAGTGCGGCGGCATCATGGTCTTTAAGGGGGTAGGAGAATATAAGTGCGAGAAATGCGGCAGTGTCGGATACGATGACTACGGCAAGACGCGCAATTATATCGAGCACCATCCGGGGGCTACGATGGCAGAGGTGGCGAACGAGACCGGGGTGGCACAGAAGGCTATCCGGAGCATGATCAAGGAGTGCCGTCTGGAGATCGCGCCCAGTTCCAATGTATTTATGCGTTGTGAGATATGCGGTACGACCATCCGCTTCGGCAGATTCTGTACTAAGTGTGAGACGGCGCATCACAGAGAGATAGAAGAGCGGGCGAGAAAGAAGATGAACATGACCGGTTTTAGTATGGAAAAGCCTACCGGAGAGGATGGCGCCAAGCGTTTCAAGAGAGACGCTTAGAAGAGGCCGGCAGCAATACGGTCCGCCAGGCGGCAGGCTGAGCATGATAGGAGTTTACTATATGAAGAAAAACAACAGAAATGAACGGAAGATGACAGGCGGCGGTTTTAGACGGGGCGCACTGGCAGTATTTGCGGCGGCTGCGCTGACGTGGTGCTGTCCTTTTGTCAGTCTGGCAGATGCGGCAGGGACGGTCAAGGTAGAATCGGCGATCATAAGGGGCAGCGCGGATACATCCAGCACGCCGGTAGGCAGTGTGGTCAAAGGCAAGACCGTGTCGATCAAAAGCGAGACGACGGATGCCTCCGGTACGCGTTGGTATGAGGTTTATCTCAATGCGAACTCAACAGGATATGTGCGCGCCGATCTGATCGAGAGAGAGGGCAGCGATCCGCTGCCGACATCTTCCGGTACCACGGAAGCATCGGGACAGACGGAAGCATCGGGGCAGACGGAATCACCCCAGGGTGACGAACAGGCATCTTCCGGGGCTTCGGCACAGGCGGAGACTGCCATGGAAGCGCAGTATGCCAAAGTCTCCGTGCAGGTAGCCAAGATCCGTACAGAGCCTTCCACCAATGTGGGTGAGGTAGAGAGTCTGCAAAACGGTGCGGAGTTGATCGTCAGCGGACAGTCTAACGGAAGCGATGGCAAAGTATGGTATTTTGTTACCTTTACAGGGGCAGACGGCTCTTCGAAGACGGGCTTTGTCCGTTCTGACCTGATCGAGCTGGGCGATATGGTACCCGTACCGGAAGAACAGCCTGTACCGGAGGAACAGCCTGTACCGGAAGCACCTCAGGAGACGGTCAGCCAGGATTATGAGGTGGCCTTCGTGGACGGCGAATGGCATCTGCTCGATCATCCGGGCAATGGAGACTATAAGATTCAGGAGCTTCTTGACAGCAGCCGGCAGCAGAGTGAGATGGCGGATGAGGATGCGAAGAAGCTGGTAAAACAGCGGATCGTGATTGTGGTATTAGGAGTCATGGCCGGTATTTTGCTGATCGTGGTGATCATTATGGCGATCAAACTCCGTGATGCCTATTATGAAGACTATGATGAGGATGACGACGAGGACGAGGAAGAGGATGAGGACGACGAGGAAGAAGAGGAGGTAACGCCGGTCAGAGGACGGCGTCGCCAGCAGGAGGAAGACGACCGGGAGAGCGGACGCCCTTCCCGCAGAAATGCAAGAGAGACGGCGCAGACATCCCGCAGAGGCGTCCAATCTGCCGATACGGCTTCCCGCAGGCCGGTCAGAGGGGCAGAGGCGCGAAGCGGACAGGGAGAGGAACAGCGCAGGCCGGCGGCGCAGCGCAAGGCGAAGAACTTCCTGCTTGATGATGACGATTTTGAGTTCGAGTTTTTGAATATGGACGATAAAGATTTGTAGGAAAGATGCAGATGTTTATAGAGATTGATTTTAACAGTGATGAAGCGATCTACATGCAGTTGCGAAACCAGATCATTCTGGGGATCGCCACTTCACGTTTTCAGGAAGGCGACATGCTCCCTTCGGTCAGACAGCTGGCCGATACCATAGGGATCAACATGCATACGGTCAACAAGGCCTATACAGTGCTCAAGCAGGAAGGCTATGTGAAAGTGGACCGGAGGAAGGGAGCCATGATCGCGGTGGACATCGACAGGATGCAGGCACTCGAAGAGGTTCGCAGGGATCTGCAGGTGACGCTGGCAAAGGCAAGCTGCAGGAATATTTCCAGAGAAGAAGTGCATGCTCTTATTGATGAAATATATCAAGATTATATATGAGAAAGGAATAGACGATTGATGCAGCCACAGTTTACGGACAAGGCAAAAGCGGCGTTGATGCTGGCCGAGAGAGCAGCCAGAAGCCTGCGGCAGAGCTATGTGGGAAGCGAGCATATCCTGATCGGCCTGCTGCGGGAGAATACGGGGGTTGCGGCTACAGTTTTGTTGAATAACGGCGTAGATGTCGTACAGCTTAAGGAGATGATCAAAGACCTGATCGTGCCGGAAAGTTCGGTGCTGATCGCAGAGCGGGACGGCTATTCCCCGCGTGCACAGGGCATTTTGGATGAGGCGCACAGACAGGCGGAGCGTTTCCGCAGTGATAAGACGGGCACGGAGCATATACTGCTCGCGCTTTTAAAAGAGGGGGAGAATGTAGCGGTCAGACTGCTCAATACCATGGGGATCTCCATACAGAAGCTGTATGTGGATGTTCTTGTGGCAATGGGAGAGGACGGCGCACTGTACAAAGAAGATCTGGGCAGAAAGCATGGCAGGAAGAAAGGCGCTACTTCCACACTGGATCAGTACAGCCGTGATCTGACGGCGCTTGCCAGAGAAGGCAGGCTGGATCCCGTGATCGGCAGAGAGGACGAGATCACGAGAGTGGTGCAGATCTTAAGCCGCAGGACGAAGAACAATCCCTGTCTGATCGGGGAGCCGGGCGTGGGCAAGACTGCAGTGGTGGAAGGGCTTGCGTCCAGGATCGTGACCGGTGAGGTGCCCTTTACGGTACAGAATAAGAGGGTGCTTACGCTGGATCTGTCCGGTATGGTGGCGGGAAGCAAGTACCGCGGTGAATTCGAGGAACGGATCAAGAAGGTGATCCGGGAAGTGATCGAGGACGGGGATATCGTTCTTTTCCTGGATGAAATGCATACGATCATCGGAGCCGGCGGCGCGGAAGGGGCTATCGACGCTTCCAATATCCTGAAACCTTCCCTGGCCAGGGGAGAGATTCAGCTGATCGGCGCTACCACGATCGCAGAATATCGGAAATACGTGGAGAGAGACGCGGCGCTGGAGAGAAGATTCCAGCCGGTCACGGTGGAAGAACCGACCGTGGAGGAGGCGGAGAATATTCTCAAAGGCATTGCCTATAAATATGAGGAACATCACCGCGTCACGATCACGCCTGAGGCGGTCAATGCCGCTGTGACGCTGTCGGCCCGGTATATCAATGACAGGAATCTGCCGGATAAGGCCATCGACCTGATTGATGAGGCGGCGGCGGCAGTGCGCCTGAAAGTGACCGGGCAGCCGGATAAGCTCAAGGAGCTGGCGGAGGAGATCAAGAAGATCGACCTGCAGATCGAGCGTTCCATCCGGATGGAAGCCTTTACACAGGCGGCCGAACTCAAGAAGAAACAGGGCGAGTGTATCAAGAAATATGACCGCATCGTGAAGCGCATGGAGAAGGAAGAAGAGAAGCGCACCTATGTGGTCGGTGAAAACGAGATCGCGGAGGTGGTCGCACTGTGGACGAAGATCCCGGTGAAGAAGCTGGCGGAGAAAGAGAGCGAGCGTCTTTTGAAGCTGGAATCCATCCTGCATAAGCGCGTGATCGGACAGGAGGAAGCGGTAACTGCCGTAGCCAAAGCGATGCGCAGAGGCCGGGTGGGGCTGCAGGACCCCAATCGTCCCATCGGCTCTTTCCTTTTCCTCGGTCCCACCGGCGTAGGGAAGACGGAACTGAGCAAGGCGCTGGCGGAGGCCATGTTCGGCTCGGAGAGCGCGCTGATCCGTGTGGATATGTCGGAGTATATGGAGGGGCATTCCGTCTCCAAGATGATCGGTTCCCCGCCGGGGTATGTGGGCTTCGAGGAAGGCGGCCAGCTGTCCGAGAAGATACGCCGCAACCCTTATTCGGTGGTACTGTTTGACGAGATCGAGAAGGCCCATCCGGATGTGTTCAATGTGCTTTTGCAGGTGCTGGATGACGGACATATCACGGATTCCAAGGGAAGGAAGGTCAGCTTCAAGAATACGATCCTGATCATGACGTCCAATGCAGGCGCCCAGCGGATCATCGACCCGAAGAATCTCGGCTTTGGAGCGGAACAGACACAACAGCAGGACTATGATAAGATGAAGTCCAACGTCATGGAAGAAGTAAAGCGGCTTTTCAAACCGGAGTTCATCAACCGTATCGACGAGATCATGGTCTTCCATCCGCTGAACAAAGACGATATGAAGAAGATCGTTACCCTGCTGTCCGGCAGTCTGATCAAACGCTGCAGAGAACAGATGGATATAGAGCTGACGATCACACCGGCGGTCAAGGAGTGGCTGATCGAGAAGCATATCGATACGAAGATGGGAGCCAGACCCATGAAGCGGGCTATCCAGTCAGAGATAGAGGATATGCTGGCAGAAGAGATCCTGTCCGGACGCGTTAAGAGCGGCGGGCATGTGACGGCGGGCTTACGCAATAAGAAGCTCGTATTTACAGAGACATCATAAGGAACCGTGCGCCGGCAGCATTGCCGTTAAGGGGTGGCTGCGGGAAGCGGGATGCATACGTAACAGTTCAGCCCAGGTCTTTGCATTTACTGCAAAGGCCGTGAGAACGCATAAAGGCTGAGAAGAATCCGGTCTCTTTGCCGAAGGCAAACTTGGAATAGGCCGGATTCCGTAACTGGGAAGCCGAAGGCTGAATGAAAATCCTAATCCCCCAGCTATGCTGGGGCGAATGGAGTAAGCAGAAGCGTGCAGGATAACAAAAGAAAGCCTCCTGTGTTAGAATGAGAGAGGTATCGCAAGCCAATCTCAAAACAAAGGAGGCGGTCCAAATGGACAATCAAAGTTTATCACATGTAAGGTGGAAATGCCAGTATCATATCGTATTCATTCCAAAGTATCGGAAGAAAGTGCTGTATGGAAAATTAAGGAATGATGTAAGGGAAATCATCTCAACACTGTGCAGGTATAAAGATGTACAGATTATAGATGGAGCAGTGTGCGGAGATCATATTCA
>ERZ808046.135-NODE-135-length-94657-cov-8.449027_pt1 | contig 94657 bp, 83 predicted proteins | sample MGYA00380196_ERZ808046 | MGnify/ENA primary metagenome ERZ808046 (study PRJEB31490, sample SAMN06133421) | mouse gut metagenome | isolation source: Z6_2 | host: mice | place: China: Chengdu | collected 2015-05 ... | reverse complement strand
CTGTTCGCCCATTAAAGCGGTACGCGAGCTGGGTTCAGAACGTCGTGAGACAGTTCGGTCCCTATCCGGCGTGGGCGAAGGATATTTGAGAGGAGCTGTCCTTAGTACGAGAGGACCGGGATGGACTGACCTCTGGTGTATCGGTTGTCCTACCAAGGGCATGGCCGAGTAGCCAAGTCGGGAAGGGATAAACGCTGAAGGCATCTAAGCGTGAAGCCCCCCTCAAGATGAGATATCCCATTCTTAGGAAGTAAGACCCCTTGAAGACGACGAGGTAGATAGGGCAGAGGTGGAAGTGCAGTAATGTATGGAGCTGACTGTCACTAATCGGTCGAGGGCTTATCCAGAAGGTTCAGAGAGTGGTTTTTTGTAGAAAAGTGATAAAGTGCGTATCTTTTTAGACTGTATGTGATTTTGAAGGTATATGGCCCGGTGGCTCAGCTGGTTAGAGCGCCGCCCTGTCACGGCGGAGGTCGTGGGTTCGAACCCCATCCGGGTCGTTTGAGATGAATGTCTCATAATTTCATATTGTTTTGGGATCTTAGCTCAGCTGGGAGAGCATCTGCCTTACAAGCAGAGGGTCATAGGTTCGAGCCCTATAGGTCCCATTAATCAATTTTATATTGATTATGCTGGTGTGGCGGAATAGGCAGACGCAAAGGACTTAAAATCCTTCGGGAGCAATCCCGTGCCGGTTCAAGTCCGGCCACCAGCATTATTTTTTTAGGAATCTATTTCAATTGGTCAGTGAAGTGGATTCTTTTTTACATTTTGAAGGAGGATGAAAATGAAAAATGATGTGATTGTAAAAGTACGGGAACTGATGGATGCGCCTTCCTGCTGTGCGGAGGCGAAAGCAGCCTGCGCGGCTGTAGAACAGATCCTTGAAAGAAAGGAAGATATTCTGTAACATAGAGGGTGGAATCTCTTGTGGAGGGAATACAAAAACGGCTCTTTGCGATTCTCAGAAAGAAGCAGAGGGCCTTTTTGTATTACGATAAGCTGTAGGCGTCAAATAAATTTGCCGTCTCCCATAATTCACGAAGCAGGGCAGCAGTTGTTAAATTTACAGATTGCGGAAGTATAAGGCAGGGCATTGCCGGAAAGGACAGAGGGTTGGTTGCATATCGAACGTTACGGGAAGAAGAAATAGAAAGGGAGCTGTTCCGGGATTTTGTCCGTCATCAGGTGGTGAATGACTGCTGGCGGAGAGAAGGAGGAGAATGGGTGGTAAAGAGCGACCCGTTTGTAGATGACTGGTCAGAGGAAGATTATCGGTTTCTGGTTGCCTGCCTGAAGAATACAGTCCGCACAGGCGGATTCGTGTGCGGGGCTTTCTGCGATGGGCGCCTTAAGGGATTTACCTCTGTTGAACCGGATTTTTTTGGCGGCGGGCAGAGATATCTTGACCTGTCCTGCATTCATGTGTCTGAGGATATGCGGGGCCTGGGGATTGGAAGGGAACTTTTCCATAAAGCCATGGAATGGGCCGGAAAAAAGGGCGCCCGCAAGCTCTATATTTCCGCCCATTCCGCTGTGGAGAGCCAGGCCTTTTACCGTGCCATGGGCTGTGTGGAGGCTGAGGTTTACAATCGGCAGCATGTGGAGAAGGAGCCTTACGACTGCCAGTTGGAGTGTAAACTGTAAGGGAATACGTAAAGGAGAGGACGGTTTGAGATATTATATTGCAGATCTTCATTTTTTCCATGAGGCAATGAATAAGGAGATGGATTGCCGGGGATTTGAAAGCGTGGAAATGATGAATGAATATATGCTGGAGAAGTGGAATAAAAAGGTCAGGAGAAACGATGAGGTGGTGATTTTGGGCGATCTTTCCTGGGGAAATGCAGAGCAGACGAATCGTCTGCTGGCGCAGCTGAAGGGGAAGCTGTATCTGATCCGCGGGAATCATGACAGATTTGACAGGGATAAAAAGCTGGATGTGGATCGTTTTCAGTGGATCAGGCCTTATGAAGAACTTTCAGATCATAAAAGAAAGGTGATTTTGTGCCATTACCCTATCCTGTTCTATAATGGCCAGTACCGTTTGGACGAAAAGGGGAATCCGAAGACCTATATGCTCTACGGTCACGTCCATGATTCGGGGGATCAGCGGCTGCTGGAGGAATTTCAGGGACGGGTCAGGGAAACCGTGACTACGGACATGGAAGGAAACAGGAGAAACATTCCCTGCAATATGATCAATTGTTTTTGCGTTTATTCTGACTATGAGCCGCTGACACTGGATCAGTGGATTGCCTGCGACCAGGCCAGAAAAAGAAAAGCAGCAAGATAATGCTTCCATGAGAAAGGGCTTTCAAAACTTCTTGACTTAATATCTTAAGTTTACTATTATTATTGTAGAAAGAAATACGGAAAAAATGCAATTGAAGGAAATATGAATATGCAGTCGAAAAAAAACAGTGAAAGTAAGGCGATTACAATTTATGACATTGCCAGAGAGGCGGGAGTTTCTCCTTCCACTGTATCCAGAGTTCTGACAAGCAGAGCGAAAGTCAGTAGCGGAAAGAGGGACAGGGTACTTGAGGTAATCGAAAAATACAATTTTAAACCGAATACCTTTGCCAAAGGGCTTGCGGAGACGAAGAGTAAGACGATCGGCGTTCTGATGGCGGACGTAAGGAACCCTTATTATGCGTCCATGTTTGTGGCGTGTGAGATGGCGGCAAGGAGGGAAGGCTACTCTGTAATTTTATATAATTTCCTGGGGGATGTGGAGCTTGAAGAGGAACTTTTAGAGCGCCTTATGGAACAGCGTGTGGACGCGATTATCCTTTTGGGGGGCCATGCGGATGAACTGGTATCTAATATGGAATATGTAGAAGCGGTGAATAATGTTATGGCTACGACGCCGGTGCTCATCACCGGGAAGCTGGACGGCACACAATGCAATGTCGTCAGAATTAACGCCATGAAATCCATGGAGCTTGTGATGGAACATCTTTTTTCATTAGGGCATGAAAAAATTGCAGTGGCCGGCGGACGGATGGATGTGTTTTCTACCTATGAAAAGATATTGAAATATAAGCAGTGTCTGAAAGAAAGAGGGGTAGAGGTTGACAATGCCCTGATCGGAGATGGGGGCGAATATGATTTTAAGTCCGGCTATGCGCAGATGAACAGCATTTTCGAGAAAGGGATAATGCCCACAGCAGTGATTGCGATCAATGATTTTGCAGCATGGGGAGTGATAAGAAGTATCCATGAGCATGGACTGCAGATTCCGAAGGATATAACGCTGGTGAGCTATGACGATACTTATATGGCGGAAACAGCGGAGCCGAAGCTTACCAGTGTAAATTATAATTATGAGGAATATGGCAAAACACTGATCAGGACAGTGATCCGGCTGATTGAGGGTGACGAGTCTGTGCCAAGGATTCAGATGATAGAGCCGTCTCTGGAAATTCGAGAGAGCAGCGCTGTGAGGCGGAAAGAAAGCTGAAACCGGATTCATGGGCAGATTAAACGGAGAAGATGAGTTTTTTGACAACGCATCTTCTTTTTTTGTGTGCAAAAAATACAACTTTGACAAGAATTTTAAAGACTATTCAGAAATATTATGAAATGCTTAAAGGGATTTCTGTGTGAGGGAGTTCATGTATATTCAGAGGACTGAAGAAAATTGCAAGAGTGTTTCAGAAAAATTTCAAAAAGAGGTTTTAAGAAAACGGAATTGGATAAAGCAAATTGGCAAATTATTAATTTTCGGTAAAATATACAAAAACTATATGTTAAAAATGTGTAAAATGTGGAAATAAAGGAATTTGTGAGATACATATTGACAACAGATACGCGGAAGTTATATCATATTTTTTAAGAAAGCGATTTCAAAACTTAAAGATGGGAGAGAGGGTTATGAAAAGAAAGAAAAATGGTGAAATGACCTTTATCCAGAAGGTTGTGAGGTACCGGGTACTGCTTCTTATGTGTCTGCCGGCAATCGTGTTCTTCTTTTTGTTCAACTATGTGCCGCTGCCGGGCATCTACGTAGCATTCGTCAAGTACAACTACAGGGACGGTATCTTCGGAAGTAAGTTCGTGGGACTGCAGAATTTCGAATTCCTGGCAAGCTCCGGCAAGCTATTGACGCTGACCAGAAACACGATTCTGTATAACATCGCATTTATTCTGCTGGGGAATTTCCTGGCGGTGTTCGTGGCAATCCTGCTCAACGAAATGCGCAGCAAATGGTTCAAGAAAGTATCCCAGACGCTGATGTTTCTGCCTTACTTTATTTCACAGGTACTTGTAGGTATTCTGGTATTCAACCTTTTAAACTATGATACGGGTTTTGTAAACGGAATTCTGACCCGGCTGGGGATGGAGCGATGGCAGCCATATGCGGATCCGAATGTATGGCCGGTGCTTCTGGTAGTCATTTATCTCTGGCAGCAGACAGGGTATAACTCGGTAGTATATTTTGCGTCGATCATGGGCATCGACGGAGAGATGATGGAGGCGGCCAAGGTCGACGGCGCCAACGGATTCCAGAGAATCCGCTACATAATTCTTCCTTCCTTAAAACCCACCATTGTTATTCTGCTTCTGTTTGCATTGGGCGGCATTGTAAAGGGTAACTTCGGACTGTTCTACAATATTGTGGGTACGAACCCGCTTCTGTATGAAACGACAGATATCATTGAGACTTACGTATACCGCGCTACCATGACGGACTTCAACTTCATGACAGCGTCTGCGGTGGGTCTGTATCAGTCTATTGTGGGGTTTGTGATCGTAATGGTGGTCAACTATATCGTTAAGAAGATCGAACCGGATTACTCCCTGTTTTAAAGTACAACATTTCAGACAAATGTATTTAATCGGAAGCGGAGGTCAATCATGGCAAATAAAAATATGGATTTAATGGAATCGGGTGCCAAAGTAAAGCTTGGCACTTCGGATAAGATCATCAGGGGATTTGGATACATATTCGTAAGTTTTTACGCAATCTGCTGCGTTGTTCCCTTCCTGATCATCGTAAGTTCCTCCTTTACCAGCGAGGCGGCGATCCGGGAGTTCGGCGTACAGCTCTTCCCCAAAGACTTTACTCTTGAAGCGTACAAGATGGTGGCGAAAAGCGGCGGAATCTGGTGGTCATACCTTTTGACCATTGTGCTTACGGTAGTGGGAACCGGCGTCGGCCTGTCCATCATTTCAATGACGGGCTACGCATTGCAGAGAAGGGATTTCCCCTTCCGCAACGCGATCTCCTTTTACATTTACTTTACCAGTCTGTTTTCCGCAGGTCTTGCTCCTTACTACCTGACAATGACGCAGACTTATCACTTACAGGACAGCTACTTTGCAGTGCTTCTGCCTTTGCTGATGTCCTCCTGGCTGATCATTCTGATGAAGAACTTTGTGAAGGCCATCCCTCACGAGATCACAGAGTCCGGGAAGATCGACGGGGCAGGGGATATGAGGATCTTTATCTCCCTCATCCTGCCTATGCTGAAACCGGCGCTGGCAACCATCGGCCTGTTCCTGGCGCTGGGCTACTGGAATGAGTGGTATCAGTCCTCCCTGTTTTTGGGATCCAAGGTATCGGTAAAACCTTTGCAGTATACCCTGTACGAGGTTGTAAATAAGGTAGACGCTCTTAAAAACTCCGTAGCGGGGCAGTTCGTAGACTTAAGCGATATTCCCCAGGAGAGTGTAAAGATGGCGAATGCGGTTCTGGCAACGGGACCTATCGTACTGCTTTATCCTTTCGTACAGAAATACTTCATCAGCGGTATTACCGTCGGCGCGGTAAAGGGTTGATTTTTCGAAATGTTTCATGCGGATGCCGCGGTCAGGCTGCGGCACCGTAAATAGAAAAGGTTGATACTCTGCAGAGCAGGGTTCAATATAAAAAATCAAATGGAGGTAAAAAATGAAAAAGAAATTACTTGCAGTACTTCTGGCTGCCACTATGGTAGTCAGCCTGGCAGCCTGTGGGGGCGGAAGCGGTTCTTCCTCATCCGACAGCGCGCCTGCCGAAGACACAGCAACTACAGATGATGCGGCTGCTACAGACGATGCGGCTGCCGATGACGCGGCAGCGACGGACGATTCCGCAGCAGCGGATGATACATCCGCTTCATCCGACGATCCATGGGCGGATGTAGACACGTCCGAACATGTAAAGATTGTTTACATGACCACCGGCGATGCTCCTTCAGGCGACAAGCTTGCCAACTATGAGGCAGTTATGGAGCAGTTAAATGCCATCCTTACCGAGAAGGTAAACGCGGAACTGGAAACCAATTTTATTTCCTGGACAGATTATCTTTCCAATTACAACCTGACGCTGGCCCGTATGGACGGAACCGTTGACCTGGTTGGTACCGCTTCCGACTGGCTGGATGCATGGCCAAACGCTAAGAACGGCGCGTTCCTTGAGCTCTCTGAGGACATGCTCAAGACCTACGCTCCACAGACCTGGGCAAGCGTTCCCGCTGAGAACTGGGAATTGTGTAAGTACAATGGTGAAATCTATCTGATGCCTGAGGATAATTACGCACAGTGGACAAACCATGGCTACATCTACCGTCTTGACTGGGCCAGGGAAGCCGGACTTGCAGACGGCGTACATAGCTGGGAAGATATGACCACCTACTGGAAATATGTAAAGGAAGCTTATCCTGATATCACGCCCTGGGATTCTGACGGAACCCATTATGCACAGATGGTAAGTGGATGGATTAATTCTAAGACCACTTATGTGCCCATCGACGGAATCAACGCCGGCGCTATGTGGGGCGGTACCAAGGAAGATCTCTATACCGTTTATTCTCCTTATGTAACCGAGACAGATTCTCTGGTAGAGTATGCCAAGATGATGAAGGAATGGGATGAGATCGGCGTTTGGAAGACAGACGTTCTGAACAATACCGCTTCCACCAACCGTGACGATTTCAAGATCGGTAAGACGGCAGCTGACCAGCATCATACCCAGACCTGGACAGGTCTTTGCAGCCCTAAAGATCCTTCCAACAAGATTTATGAGGAGGATGAAGATGCTGAGGTTGGTTTCTTCTACTTTGGCGAGGAGAGCAAGAACGTAGTTGCTCTTTCCATCACTCACGGAGCTATGGCTATTTCCGCAGGAAGCGCTAACCCTGAGAGAGCCCTGATGGTTTATGACCTGCTCAGAAACGATCCTGACTGCTACAAGCTGTTCAACTATGGTATTGAAGGCGTTTCATGGGAACTGAACGACGAAGGACTTCGTCAGCAGCCTGAAGGATATACCGATGAGAAGGCCGGTATGGTTACCAACTTCTGGTGGGGACGTAACGATGATCTGGAGATCAAGTCCGCACAGACAAACTGGGATGCGGTTGACAAGCTGTATGCTGAGTATGACGGAATTAAGATCGAATATCCTTACGGTCAGTTCGTGCCTGAGGTTGACAGCATTCAGGCCAAGATCCAGAATATCAATGAGATCCATACCAACTACATGAAGCAGATTTCCTTCGGTAAGTATTCCGGAACCGCTGAGGAGATCGTTGCCGAATATCAGCAGAAGCTGAAAGATGCAGGTATCGATGACGTTACCGCAGAGCTGCAGGCTCAGTTCGACGCTCTTTACAAATAGAGAGTAAAAGCTCTGTACATGCAGGGAGAAACAGAATACAATAGGCGGAGGGGCGGCAGCGCCGCTTCCCTGCCTTACGAAAAGGCAGGGGCAGACCCTGCCTTTTTGGCTTGCAATAAGCTGACTCGCGAAGCGTGACAGAGCTTGTTATGCTGCATTGAAACACAGGGTATAGGCAGGTTATAAGAAAAAGTGAGTTAAGGAGAGTATTTATGAGTTGCAGATTTGAGATTAAGGATGATTTCTATCTGGATGGGGAAAAGATCCAAATTATTTCCGGAAGTATCCATTATTTCCGGATCGTGCCCGAGTACTGGAGGGACCGGCTGGAAAAGCTGAAAATGCTGGGGTGCAACACAGTGGAAACTTACATCCCATGGAATTTCCATGAGAAGGAAAAGGGAGTTTTTGATTTTTCGGGGGACAGGGATGTTGCCGGCTTTATAAAACTTGCACAGGAGCTGGGGCTGTGGGTGATTCTCCGCCCTTCGCCCTATATTTGCGCGGAGTGGGAGTTCGGCGGGCTTCCCTGGTGGCTCCTTAAGGAGGAAGGGATGCGCCTGCGCTGTAATTACGAGCCTTTCTTAAAACATGTGAGGGAATATTATGAGAAGCTCTTTGCTGTGATTGCTCCGCTGCAGATCACGGAGGGCGGCCCGGTGATTATGATGCAGGTTGAGAATGAGTATGGCTCCTATGGAAACGATCATAAGTACACGGAATATTTAAGAGATCTTATGATCGAATGCGGCTGCAGGGTACCCCTTGTCACTTCCGACGGCTTCATGGAGGATATGTTAAACTGCGGCGAGGTCAGCGGCGTACAGCAGACAGTGAATTTTGGCTCGAAGGGGCGGCAGCAGCTTACCGTGCTGAAAAATAAGGTGGGCGGTGCTCAGCCTCTGATGTGTATGGAGTTTTGGGCCGGATGGTTTGACAGTTGGGGAATCCCCGAACATATGGGAGGAGACACCAGGCAGCATGCCAAAGACTTGGAAGAAATTCTGGATATGGGACACGTAAACATCTATATGTTTATCGGAGGAACAAATTTTGGATTTTTTAACGGCTCCAATTATTATGAAAAACTGACGCCGGATGTAACCTCTTATGACTATGACGCGCTGCTGACGGAGGATGGACAGATTACTGAGAAATATGAAGCCTTCAGGGAAGTGATCTCACGGTACGTGCAGATTCCCCAGGTGAAGCTCAGCATGGATATTAAGCGGAAGGGGTATGGCGCTCTCAAAGTGGAGCGCAGTACAGGGCTTTTCCCTAACTTGGACAATTTGACCGCTCCGGTCAGTAACTTATCGCCTCAGTCGATGGAGAAGCTGGGGCAGGGGTACGGTTATATTCTCTATGAAAACGATTTGGAGAGTACAGGGGATATTGGGGTGATCAGGCTCATGGATGCCAATGACCGGGCGAATATTTTTGTGGATGAAAAGCCGGTGGCAACGCTCTATGACAGGGAACTTTTGGAAGAGCATGTATTTGAGGAAGCAGTTCCAAAGGGAGAGAAGCTCTCCGTGCTGGTGGAAAACATGGGCAGGGTGAATTACGGTTCCAGGATGGAGAAACAGCGCAAGGGAATCGATGGAAATGTGCTGGTAAATGGACATCAACTTTATTACTGGAAACAGTACTGCCTTCCCATGGAAGATTTGTCCGGGCTGGATTTTGAGAAACCGCTGGCAGAGGGAACGCCGGGATTTTATGAGTTCACCTTTGAGACACAGGAGCCGGGGGATACCTTCCTTGATTTCTCCGGCTGGGGAAAGGGCTGCGTTCTGGTAAACGGCATTAATATAGGAAGGTTCTGGGAGATTGGTCCGCAGAAAAGGCTGTATATCCCGGCACCGCTGCTTAAGAAGGGGGAGAATACAATTCTGATTTTTGAGACGGAGGGCAGGGCCTCCGGAGAGATTAAGCTGGTGAATGAACCATTGTTAGGGTAAGATGTTTGGCGGCCGTCAGGAAGTTTGGACGGCCGCTTTTCTGACCGTAGAAAAAATTCCGGAACTATATTATAATAGTCCTGATTAAAAAACAGATGTGCTGAAATATTTTACATAAAATAACGGCAGGAAAGGATAATAAAGATGAGTGATTATAAGATAAGCACAAAATGTGTACAGGCAGGATACACACCGGGAAATGGGCAGCCGCGGCAGATACCGATCATCCAGTCTACCACCTTTAAGTATGCGACCGGAGAGGATATGGGTAAGCTTTTTGACCTGGAGGCTTCCGGTTACTTTTATTCCAGGCTGCAGAACCCTACGAATGATGCGGTTGCGGCCAAGATTGCGGAGCTGGAGGGCGGAACTGCGGCAATGCTCACTTCCTCGGGACAGGCGGCCAACTTTTTTGCATTGTTTAATATCTGCGAGTGTGGCAGCCATATCGTGTCCTCCTCTTCTATTTATGGCGGAACCTTCAATCTGATTTCTGTTACCATGGCTAAGATGGGAGTGGAAGTGACCTTTGTTTCGCCGGACGCTTCCGAGGAAGAACTGAATGCAGCTTTCAGGGAGAATACGAGAGCGGTGTTTGGAGAATCTATTGCCAATCCGGCGCTGACGGTTCTGGACATTGAAAAATTTGCCAGGGCAGCCCATAAGCACGGAGTGCCGCTGGTGGTGGATAATACCTTCCCGACTCCGGTTAACTGCCGTCCCATTGAATGGGGAGCAGATATCGTGACCCATTCCACCACCAAATATATGGACGGACATGGTGCTGCTGTTGGCGGAGCAATTGTTGACGGAGGAAATTTTGACTGGATGGCATATTCTGATAAGTTTCCGGGGCTTTGCAGGCCGGACGAGTCTTACCATGGTATCACTTATGCTGAAAAATTCGGAAAGGAAGGGGCGTTTATCACCAAGTGTACTTCTCAGTTGATGAGAGATCTCGGATGTATACAGTCGCCGCAAAACGCGTTTTATCTGAATCTGGGGCTGGAATCTCTTCATGTACGTATGCCGCGCCACGTGGAAAACGGACAGGCGGTAGCAGAGTTTCTTGAGGGGCATCCGCAGGTTTCCTATGTGAATTATCCGGGACTTGCTTCTGACAAATATCATGCGCTTGCCGAAAAGTATATGCCAAAGGGAGGATGCGGAGTGGTATCCTTCGAGCTTAAGGGCGGGCGGAAAGCAGCGGAAACATTTATGAAAAATTTGAAACTGGCTGCTATTGAGACGCATGTGGCAGATGCAAGGACGTGCTGCTTAAATCCTGCGACCACGACCCATCGCCAGATGACCGAAGAGCAGCTTAAGGAAGCAGGCGTCCCGGCCGGCCTGGTGCGCATCTCATGCGGCCTTGAGGATAAGGAGGATTTGATTGCTGATCTGGCTCAGGCGCTGGATGCGATCTGAATAAAATAAAGTTGCTGTCCACATAATATCCATGGAGGTGGATAGAAAATGGACAGTAACAATTTTATCAATAACTATGCAGGCGGGCTTTCCAACATTCCTCTGGGGCTTGGGGTTCCTCTTGCCATGAATGACGGTGTCAGGGAGGGCTTTCATCATCTGAGTGAGACGGAAAAAGAGCATATTATTTTGAAGTGTAAAGATGCCAAAACGAAGGACGAGATGGACAGGATTATTGATTCTCTCTCTCCGGAGGACAGAGACGATATCAACAGCGTGTTCGACGGGCCTGGCATTGGGTAGAATTAACTTATGGCAAATTGAATAAAGATCGTGTATAATAAGTACGGGCTTTAGGCCCGTACTTATTTGTTCAAAAGATTGATTTGATCATATATTTATATTGTCAGGAGGCTTGGTAATGAAAATTACGGAAATTGTGGAAGCAAAGAAGAAACGGGGAAAATCAGTTTTATCCTTCGAGATATTTCCTCCCAAAAAGGAAGAGGCGCTTAAGAATATTGATGCTACGCTGGAGAGGCTCTGTGACCTGCATCCGGATTTTATCAGCGTGACCTTTGGGGCCGGAGGGAGCGCTACGGATAATAAGACCCTGGGAATCGCCAAAAAGATTAAGGAAAATTATGGAGTCGAGCCTATGGTACACCTGACCTGTCTGCATTACGGCAGGGAGGAGATCAGCGAAATATTAAAGCAGTTTGAGGATGCCGGTATTGAAAACGTGCTGGCTCTCAGGGGGGATGTAAACCCCAATATCCCTATGAAGCAGGATTTTAAGTATGCCAGCGAGCTGGTTGAATTTATTAAAGGACAGGGTGATTTTCATATCAGCGGAGCCTGCTACCCGGAAACCCACTTAGAAGCGCCGGATGCCATTACGGATATCCGCAACCTGAAAAGAAAGGTGGATGCAGGGGTAAGCCATCTCATATCGCAGCTCTTTTTTGACAATGAATTTTTTTATGATTTTTATGAAAAAACAAGGATTGCAGGGATTGACGTTCCTGTGGAAGCCGGAATTATGCCGGTGACTAACCGAGCCCAGATTGAGCGCATGGTGAATACCTGCGGGGCATCCCTTCCGAAAAAGTTTGAGAGAATTTTACATAAGTATGAGGATAATAAGGAGGCGCTTTTGGATGCGGGGATGGCCTATGCCCTTAATCAGATTGTGGATTTGATCGCCAATGATGTGGATGGGGTACACATATATACTATGAATAATGTGAAGGTCGCAGGCAGGATTTGTGACGGGATTAAGAGTCTTATCTGATATAACAGCCAGGTAAGGCTGCAGGAAACGTCACAGGGAAAAAGGTTAAGAGGAAGTCGGTATGAGGAAAAGGGCGCTGATTACAGGAGCTTCCCGGGGGATTGGGGAAGCGGCGGCAAGAGCACTGGCGGAGGAAGGTTATGATTTGTTTCTGGTGTGCAAAAGCTCCGGAGAAGCGATCAGCAGGCTGGGAGAGGAACTGGCACAGCAGTACGGGATTTATTGTGAAACGGCGCTGTGCGATGTATCGGACGCAGGCCAGGTGGAAACAATGATTAAAAAAGCGGGAGATATCCATATACTGATTAATAATGCCGCGGTTTCTTATGTGGGGCTTCTCACGGATATGTCTCTCGAAGAGTGGCATCAAGTTATAGGTACAAATCTGGATTCTTTATTTTATACCTGCCGGCTGGTGGCACCGCAAATGGTGAGACGAAAGGAAGGAAGGATCATTAATATCTCTTCCGTCTGGGGAAATGTGGGAGCGTCCACGGAGGTGGCCTACAGCGCTTCCAAGGGCGGAGTAAACGCCTTTACGAAGGCGCTTGCCAAAGAGCTTGCGCCCAGCAACATTCAGGTGAACGGGATTGCCTTTGGTGTCATTGATACGGATATGAACGCCTGCTTTTCGGGAGAAGAACTGGAGGCTTTAGAGGAGGAAATTCCGATGAGAAGAATGGGAAGCACAGCGGAAGCCGGGGAGCTGATCCGGATGCTGGCGAAAGCGCCGGGATACTTGACAGGACAGATTCTTACTATGGACGGCGGATGGATATAGGACAGAGAAATAGAAACGGAAAGAAAGAGGGTTGCAGAGATGTATGATGTTGTGATAATCGGTTCCGGGCCGGCAGGGCTCTCGGCTTCAATTTATGCCAGAAGAGCAGGGCTTAAGGCGCTTACTTTGGAGCAGAATCCTTTAAGCGGCGGGCAGGTACTCAATACCTATGAGGTAGATAATTATCCCGGACTTTCGGGAATCAACGGGTTTGACATGGGAATGAAATTCCGGGAGCATGCGGATAAGCTGGGATGTGAGTTTAAAAATGCCGCCGTATGCGGGATAAAAAGAATCCGGGCTTCGGCAGAGCCCGCAAAAGCAGTTTTTGAGGAAAATCTGAAGGCTGCATCCGCAGAAGAGCCTGTCGGGGGAGAGAGCTTTGTGGTTGAGACAAAAGAAGAAGAAATTCAGACGAAAACCATCGTAGCGGCTATGGGAGCCGTACATGCAAAGCTCCAGGTACCGGGAGAAGAGGAATTTGCAGGAAAGGGAGTTTCCTATTGTGCAACCTGCGACGGCGCCTTTTTCAGAGGAAAAGTGACGGCAGTGGTCGGCGGCGGTGACGTGGCAGTGGAGGATGCCATTTTCCTGGCGCGGGCCTGCGAGAAGGTTTATCTGATTCACCGGCGCGGGGAGCTGCGGGCGGCCTCCATTTTACAGAAGGAGCTGATGGCGCTTCCCAATGTGGAAATCCTTTGGGACAGTGTGGTGAGAGAGATTGCGGGAGAAGAGCGGGTTCAGACTCTTGTCCTGGAAAATGTAAAGACAGGTAAGACAGATACGCTTGCGGTAAACGGTGTATTTATTGCGGTGGGAATCGTTCCCTCCGGCGATATTATGAAGGAAATGGTAAGCTGTGATGCGCAGGGATATTTTATTGCAGATGAGGACTGTATGACCAATGTGCCGGGAATTTTTGTGGCGGGCGATCTGCGCAGAAAAAAGCTCAGGCAGGTGGTGACAGCGGTGGCGGACGGCGCCAATGCCATAGCTTCTGTGCTGGATTATCTGCGGGAGAATTCCTGAGATTCAGAATGATTGACAGAAAAAGAGCCTTCGGGAGGGGAGCCTCCCGGGGGCTTTATTAACATTTGGAAAGTTATTACAGTAGTTGACAGAGAAAGACATAAGTGATATATTTATTAAGAAAGATGTAACAAATTTGTAATAATTCATAGGATAAATGAGAAACTTACAATAGAGGAATGAAAAGGACGGAGGTTATCATGCGCAGAAAAGTAGTGAAAGCAGGCAGACGTACGGCAGTTTATGCGGCATCAGCGTTTCTTTTGTTTTCAGGCATGAATATAGATGTGTTGGCGGCGGACACGGCAGGACTCCCCTCAGCGGGACTGGATTTCTTTTTATCATCCAATGCAACCAGCGTAAAGAGTCTTAAAGAGGAGAACGAGGTTAATATCGATTCTGAAAAGAAAGTACCCGGGTCTGAGAGCCCGGAAACCGGGGATACGGAAGCGGCAGCCACTGCTTCACCTACGGCAGAGCCCACGCCGGAACCCTCGGCAGAACCGGTGAAGGATGAAAAGGTGATCGAGGAAACAGCAATTGCAACAACCACCAAGCCTTTGAATCAGGTGGAGAGGGAGATTGAAGCCAAGAGAGAGGAAAAGGGATTCCGTTCTCTGGTAATTGCAAAGGTAAATGACTATGTGAATGTCAGAAGTATTCCCAGCGAGGAAGGAGATATTTTAGGCAAACTTTATGACAAGTCGGTAGGAGAGTTTATTTCCGAGCAGGATGGCTGGTATGAGATAGAGTCCGGCAGCGTGACCGGGTTTGTGAAAGCAGAATATTGTGTGACGGGTGAGGATGCGGTATCTCTTGCCAGGGAAGTGGGAACACGGATTGGAACAGTAAATACTACTACCTTAAAGGTTCGGGAAGAACCGGGAATGGATGCAGTGGTTCTGGGACTGGTACCGATTGGAGATGAGCTGATCATCACAGAGGAATTAGGTGATTGGGTGAAGGTGGATATCGAGGAAGGTTTCGGATATGTATCGACGGATTATGTCGATCTTTCCACGGAATTTGTAAAGGCGGAGTCCAAGGCAGAGGAGGAAGCCAGACTTGCCAGAGAGGAAGCAGAGAGAAAGGCGGCTCAGGAAGCGGCAAGAAAGGCGGCAGCCAGGAATTCATCATCTTCATCTTCTTCAGGCAGCAGTAATGTACAGCCTCCTGTGTTTGCAACAGGAAGCGGCAGCGAGATGGGTGCGGCAGTGGCCAACTTTGCATGTCAGTTTGTGGGCAACCCTTATGTATATGGAGGAACCAGCCTGACCAACGGTGCGGACTGCTCCGGTTTCGTTATGAGTGTATACAACAATTTTGGTGTGAGCCTGCCTCACTCCTCGGCAGCAGACAGAAGCGTAGGAGCATCTGTTGACGGTCTTGCCAATGCACAGCCGGGAGATATTGTGTGTTATTCAGGTCATGTGGGTATTTATGTGGGAGACGGAAAGATTGTTCACGCATCTACCTCCAGGACAGGAATCATTATCTCCAATGCAAATTATCGTTCAGTACTTTCTGTCAGAAGAATTTTCTGATAAATATGAAAATGACAGAAAGCAGAAAACAGGAATTGTATTAAAAAATAATAAAATAAGCAGACTCCCTGCCGCTTGCGGCAGGGAGTTTTTCAGCCTGGACGGATAAATAGTCTGAATTCATTTTTTTAATAGAATGCCATTGACAAAACAGGGCTTGTACAATATTCACAAATTTTTGAAGAGCATGTTCAAAAAAAGAAATATGATCAAAAAGAAAACAACAAAGTTATCCACAAGAAGAAGCTGATAAAGATGGGATTTATCACTTATACACCAAGTTATCCACATTATCCACCGACGAAATAAAGAATCTCAGGGAAAAATTAAATTATGATTAAGAACGGATGTTTTGTATATTGTGATAGAATGGCGGAAAAGGAAGAATTGTGTCGAAATAGCTTAATGTGGAAATTGTCCGAAAATTACAGGACCGAAAAAGGAAAAACGGGAATTGTTGCATAACAGATACAAGCTGTGGTATAATATTTCCACAATAATCCAAAGAAAGGATGATGAGTATGAAATATATAATATCGGGTAAGAATATTGAAATTACCCCTGGCCTGCGCAGTGCCGTAGAGGACAAGATCGGAAAGCTTGAAAGGTATTTTACAGAAGAGACGGAGGTTCATGTGACCCTGAGTGTCGAGAAAGAGAGGCAGAAGATTGAGGTTACGATTCCAGTTAAGGGAAATATCATCCGTTCCGAGCAGGTAAGCAACGACATGTATGTTTCTATTGATCTGGTGGAGGAAATTATCGAAAGACAGCTTAAGAAATACAAGAATAAGCTGGTGGATCAGAAGCAGTCGGCAGGATATTTCAAGCAGGAATATATTGATAAGGAATACATGGAGGATGAGGAGGTTAAGATCATCCGCAGCAAGAAGTTTGATATTAAACCCATGTATCCTGAGGATGCCTGTATTCAGATGGAGCTTTTGGGACATAGTTTCTTCGTATTCTGCAATGCAGAGACAGAGCAGATCAATGTGGTTTACAAGAGGAAAGGAAATACTTACGGGCTGATAGAGCCGGAATATTAATGAATTGAAACAGCCAAACGGATGTGCGGCATGCCGCACATCCGTTGTTTAGCATAAGGATGTCCGGTAAAACCTGACATCCGTTGTTAACATAAGGGCAGTTCGCGAAGCGTGCCGCCCGTTGTTTGGTATGGAGAATTTATGTTCCTATTTCAGATAAGCGCTTTTTTAATATTAATATTAGGTATTGCACGAAAATTTGAGATACATCTGGTGGAGGCAGTTCCGGTGGGAAGTGCTCTTTTGATTCTTGGATTATACGTGCTTGCCTTTTTTCGTGTGCTTTCTTTTTCGGATTATCTGGCTGTGAGTGGAATAGCAGTTTTGGGAATTTATCTGGCGGGGCTTCCCGGGGAAAAAAGAAAAGAACTGCTCCGGTTTGCCGCCCGGGAAATGACAGGGCCGGCAACGTTGACTATGTTGGTCATGACAGCGGTTGTGACGATTTGTGTCAGCGGTAAGGTGGTGAGCTGGTGGGATGATTATAATTTCTGGGCCACCGATGTCAAGTCGCTTTTTTATCTGGATGGATTTGCGCGGAAATATACCAATGTAGCGGCGGAGTTTGGAGATTATCCTCCCGGAACGCAGCTTATGAAGTGGTGGTTTCTTAATTTTTCTCCGAACCAGTTCAGAGAAGGGCTGATGTTTGCAGGGTACTATTTTTTGAATCTGACCTTTTTATTCCCCATGCTCAGGATATTGGACAAAGACCGCGGACGGCAGAAGAGGCCGCAGGGGAATGTACAGGAGAGCCTGCGGAGGGACGCGGAGGAGAGTACAGGGAAACTGCAGAATGTGAAGTGTCCGGTCTGGCAAAAAATTCTTCAGATGGCGGCGGCAGCGGCTCTGCTCTGGCTGTTTCCGTCGGTGGCGGAGGCATTCTGGTGTGACGGCTGCTGTGCGGATCTGACCATGGCTCTGGTGTACGGAGCGTTTCTGGTATCGGTTGTGGACAGGGAACATGACAGACTTTTTTATTACGGAAGACAGGCCCTGTTCCTCATGGTGCTGGTTTTATGCAAAAATACGGGTTTTTTGTGGGTTGCTTTTGGACTGTTGTTTGACTATGGATATCATTTCTTTTTTTTGCGGTCTGAGAAACCCCAAAAGGGCAGTTTAAGACTGCTTCTGGCAGTTACGATACTTCCGGTTCTGACAGAAAGCTCCTGGCTGGTCTTTTGCCTGTTAAACCGCAGGGTGGCCAGGCTGACCGGAACGGCGATTCAGATGGCAACGGGAGGAATGAATATCCCCGCCTATCAGAGCGAGATGGTGAAAGCTTTTGCGGAGGCTTTCGTCGCATGGCCCCTGCACAGAGGAAAAACACCGGGAATTGATTTAAGCCCGTTGGGGTTGTTTTTGCTTTTGCTTGTATTTGTATGGGTTCTCTGGAAGATGCGGGTGCTGGAAAGAAGGAAAGCGGCATATCTTGGCGGCTTTCTGGCTGTCACGGGAGTGGTTTTCTACAGTATTAATCTGGTCAGCCATCTAACCATTTTTGCGGTGGAGACACAGTATCTGGAGCCCTTTGGCATGGTTTCCTCCATTGAAAGGTACGGGGCGCCTTTTGCCATAGGAGGGCTGTATCTGCTGGCCTTTTTGGTTCTGAGGGGAACAAAGGCACGGGCCGGAGCAATTTTTTGTATGGTGTTTGTGCTTCTGACCACGGATTACGGGGCGGCTTACCGGGCGCTGTATGGTTATCGGGAAGAAGTGGAAGAGATACTCGGGCAGAGGAAAGAGATTATCGACGGGGCGGCGGAGAAATTTCTTGCGTCCGTGGGCGAAAAAAAAGCCTTTGCCGGACGGGTGCTCTATCTTCGGGACATTTCAGATGTGAGCTGGGTGCGGAACACTTATGTGGGATTTGCAGCTTCTCCGGTATCGGTTATGTATGGAAACATAGATGTGGACACGGCGGATGCTCAGGTGATTGTAAATGCCATCGAGGAAGCCCATGCAGGGTTTTTGTATGTGGATGAGCTCTCCGAAAAGCGGCCGGGGGCCGGGGAGGAATTATTTCATCCCTTTATGAACGGAGAAGAATTTTGCTATGGATGCCTGTATCAGGTACAGGAGACGGGCGGTGAAATCCGCCTGGCAAAAGCATAGACAGTTGGGGAGAATACGACAGTTGACAGCGATCAGCGGTTCTTTTGCGATAAAGGGCCGGGGAAAGGCATGGATTTTTATGGAGCAGGATAAGGCGAGATGGGAGATACCGGTCATCATCCCATCCTACGAGCCGGATGAGAAATTGCCCGGCCTTTTAAAAAAGCTTAAGGAGGCGGGCTTTCAGAATATAGTGCTGGTGGATGACGGAAGCGGAGAAGACTATGCCTCTTTTTTTGAACAGGCAGAAAGTTGCTATGACTGCCGGGTGCTGCGCCATGCAGTCAATCAGGGAAAAGGACGGGCCTTAAAGACGGCTTTTAATTACTGCCTCCAGGAGTTCGGCAATGCAGTGGGGGCAATAACGGCTGACTCGGATGGTCAACACTCGCCGGAATGTATTCTTGCCTGTGCGGACGCCCTGCTTGCCCATCCGGATTCGCTGGTTCTGGGGTGCCGGTGTTTTGAAGGGGAGGATGTTCCGGCCCGTTCTGAGTTTGGAAATAAATGTACCCGGACGGTGATGAAGTACCTCACCGGAATTACGGTGTCTGACACCCAGACAGGACTGCGGGGGATACCCTCCTTTTTCATGGAACGGCTGCTCATGGTGAAAGGAGAGCGGTTTGAATTTGAAACCAATATGCTGCTTGAGACGAAGACGCGTAAAATTCCCATTGTGGAAGTACCGATCCGCACGATTTATATAGAGGAAAACCGTACAAGCCATTTTAATCCCATTAAGGATTCCTTAAGGATTTATATGATATTCGGGAAATTTCTGTTTTCCTCCCTGTCGTCGAGCGTGGTGGATCTGGTGTTGTTTTCCCTGTTTTGTTTTTTGATGCGGGATATGCGGTGGGGGAGAGTCAGCTACATCACGGCAGCAACGGTACTGGCAAGGATTCTCTCTGCGTTTTATAACTATTCCCTGAATCTGAAGGTGGTTTTTCAGAGTGAAAAGACGGTGGGAGCCACACTGCCCAGATATGTTTTGCTGGCAGCGGTACAGATGTCGCTGAGCGCCTTTTTGGTAGGGAAGCTTTATCCTCTGTTCGGCGGTGCGGAGGTAGTGGTCAAGATTCCTGTGGATGTGCTTTTGTTTTTCCTGAGCTTTCTCATTCAGCGGGAGTTTGTCTATGCGGACAGAAAGTTTGTCAAAGGCAGGGATTAGAACCCCTGCCTTTGGTTTGTTTTTATAAGATCTCCCGGTCGGTTCTGCTGGCTTTCAGAAGAAACAGGCCAAGGAGCGCGGACAGGAGATCCGCCACCGGCTGTGCGGTGATCACGCCGTTGTATCCAAAAGCTTTTGACAGGGCAAACAGTACGATCATAAAAAGAATACCCTGGCGGCTCAGAGATAAGATTAAGGTAGGAAGGGATTTACCTGCGCTCATAAACAGGGTGCTGCATACAAGGAAAATTCCGATAAAGGGAAGCCCGGGGAGCATTCGGCGAAGAAGCAGGGCGCCGGTTTCTATGATAGCGGGATCATTCATAAATAAGCGTATCATCTGAGGGGCAAATATCATGAGGATGATGCCGCCTGCAAAGGCAATTACCATCTGCACCAGCAGGTCAAATTTGATCACTTGCCGCAGCCGCTGCTTATTTTTGGCGCCATAGTTATAACCGATCAGCGCCTGCGCTCCAAAGGCAAAAGCAATCATAATCATGGCGACCAGCAGGTTCACCTTGCTGGCAATTCCCATGGCAGCCACTTTGTCAGAGCCGTAGACGATCAGACTTCTGTTGAGGAGGGCTGTTCCAAAGCTGTTCATCAGGTTATTGATGCTGGAGGGAAGTCCTATCGCCAGAACAGCGCCGATGGTGGCAAGGTCAATCCTGGCCAGCCGGGGGTCAATGGTGAGCTTCTGGCTCTTTTTACTGATGCATAAGGCGTATATGAGGTCCGTAGCGATATTGCCCAGAACAGTGGCAATAGCGGCGCCTCCTGCTCCCATATTCAGTCCCAGGATGAAGATAGGGTCAAGGATAATGTTGACGATGCTGCCTGCTATGCTGCCGATCATGGCAATATTGGCCAGCCCCTCGGTACGGAGCTGATTGGCAGGAATCAGTGTCAGGATAATAAAGGGAGCGCCCAACGCGATCCAGTTATAATATTCAGCGGCGTAGCGGAATACTTCTCCCTCAGCGCCCAGCATCCTGAGGATGGGGGAACGCAGAAGCAGCATGATGGCTGCAACCAGGACGCCGGTTGCAATGGCGCTGTAGAAGGTAAAGCCGCTGACCCGTTTTCCTTCCTCATCTTTATGCTGCCCGAAAAGGCGGCTCATTACACTGCTTCCGCCCAGGCCAAAAAGGTCGCCTAAGGACACCATCAGCAGGAAGATGGGAGCACAGATGGAGACTCCGGCAACCAGGTCTGTGTTTCCGGTACGGGCGATAAAAAAGGTATCTGCCATATTATAGACCAGGCTGACAATTTTGGACAGAACAACCGGAAGCGCCAGGGTCATAAAGGCCTTGGGAACCGGCACGGTTTCAAACAGAGCATTATTGTTTTTGGTTTGCATATTACCCCTCCGTTCTTTCTGAGAGTATTCTCCTGTATTTGGATATTGTAATTATAGCAAAAAGACTTGGCATTGGATGTGACATGTGTCACAATAGATGCAGGAGGATGATCAATGGAAAAAGTTTATGAAAAAGAAATAACAGATATATGGCTGAAAAAGTCCTGTCTCGCAGAATATTTCGATACCGCAGGGCTGGGATTTTTTGTGATCCGTTATCAGCCGGGAGAGCTTTTGCTGGAAGCGGAGCAATCGGTCACACATTTTCAGTTTATTGTGAGGGGCAGCGCCGTGTTATATTATCTGGATGAGAATGGAGCCCGAAGAAATGTGGTAGTGGTGGATAATGAGGGAATATTAGGCGATATGGAGTTTGTGACAGGCAGTACTCCCATTTTTTATACGGAAGCAATAACACCGGTGGTCGTGCTGGCGCTTCCCATGGAAGAAAACAGAAACAGATTGGAGAAGGACTGCGGCTTTCTGATGTATTTGCTGCGCCAGGCATCCATGGTAAAGGTATTCACATCACGGAATGTTGTGGAGATGCCCAAGCTGGAAGAGAGGCTTCTCTATCATCTGAAAAACGAGTGTCCTCATGGGACAATGACAGGAATGGAAAATACGGCCGTGAAGCTCCGGTGCAGCCGGCGGCAGTTGCAGCGGGTGGTTAAAAAACTGGAGGAGCAGGGCAGGCTGAAAAAACAGAGCAGAGGATGCTATAAATTGCCGGAGGAGTAAACAACGGACAGCAAACTTCCTCACGCGCCCCTGCGCATAAAAAGACGCTCCGCAGAATGCGAAGCGCCTGATATCCACATGGTATAAAGAGCCGCGGTTAATCTTCGATACCGGCATCCTGTGCCATCTTATCAAAGCCCTTTTGAACGGCGTCATAGGTTTGCTGAGAGATGCTGGGAAGACTGCCGCCCCATTTCTTCTCTGCAAGCTTGTAGCCTTTTTCAAAAGCAGAGCGCATTTCTTCAATCTTGCCGGGATCACCGCCGGTCAAAGCCGTGGCAAAGTCCAAAATACGCTGAGAGGTCTGGGAAACACCCCAATAACCATCCTCTGCGATATCAGCCTGTGCCTGCAGTTTGGTAGCGGGATCTACGGTAAAGTTGCCGCTGGATAAAATGCTCCAGATATCATTTGCCTTGCCATAGGTCTGTCCCTGCTTGGTCAGCATACGCTCTACCAGACTCTGGAGCTGTGAAGTTCTGGCGTCAGCATCTGCTTTCAGCTTGGCGATCATCTGGGTGTCAGGCTTATACTTCTTCGTGGAAGCTGTCGCAGCGTCCTTTGAAGATTCATACACTGCTCCGCTGGACTGTGCAGTGGTGGTTTCCCTGGTGTCTGTTTTTGCTTCCGTGCTCTTAGGTGCGGAAGTGGTGTAGGTGCTGTAGGCACTGCCTGCTCCTGTAACTCCATTTACACTCATGATTATACCCTCCTTGGTTAGCTTATTCTTGTTTACAGTTTACTATTACTTTTATCGGCACAATGCCATCAAAAAATTAGCAGGGAATGAATTTTCAGGCTAAAATGTAGTGAAATGAAAAAATTATGTAACAGTTTGACCTGGGCGCATGTGCTGTTGGTTCTTGACAGGCAGATGCCGGAATCTTATCTTTAAAATAAAGCTATGGCGAAGAAAAAAACGGAAAGGTATATGCAGGAAAATGAAGGAAATTCTATCAGAGAAAGCCGCCTGTTATGCGGCGCGAAAATATCAGATGAACCTGCCTTCTCTTAAAGGAAGGGCAGAGGCTGTTTCCTCTGCCGTGGATAAACTCGTGGGAAATGAGAAGGTTCTCATGGAATTTATGTATGGAACCATGCCTCTTTGCGATGCGGCGGACTATGAGCCGGAGCTGTTTTATTCTTATGTAAAGCATGGCCTTTTTCTACGGGAAATGTGTCAGTGGACAAGGGAGCTCCCGGAAGAGCTGTTTCTGAATTATGTGCTCTGCCACCGGGTGAACAATGAGGCGATTACGGACTGCAGAGGCCGGTTTTATGATATGCTGCATCCTCTGCTGGAAGGGCGCCCCCTGGAAGAAGCAGTAAAGGAAGTCAATTACTGGTGTGCCGCGCAGGCATCCTACGCGGCCTCCGATGAGCGGACATTAAGTCCGGCGGCAGTGTTTTTGAGCGGAAGCGGACGGTGCGGGGAAGAATCCACCTTTCTGGTGACGGCACTTCGCAGTGTGGGAATTGCCGCCCGGCAGGTATATGCTCCCAGGTGGGCGCACTGTGATGATAATCATGCATGGGTGGAAGCATGGGTGAACGGCGGCTGGCACTTTCTGGGGGCCTGCGAGCCGGAGGAAGCGCTGGATAAGGGCTGGTTTACCAATGCCTCCTCGAGAGCCATGCTGGTTCATACCCGGGTGTTTTCCGATTATTTCGGCATCGACCAGGAAAAGCCGGAAGTAACGGAAAGAGATGGAGCGGCATATCTGCTGAATATTACCGATACTTATGCAAAGACAAGTAAGCTGACGGTGCTGGTAAAAGACGAGTGCAAAAACCCACTCCCGGATGTTAAGGTTTCTTTTGAACTTTTGAATGCGGCGGAATATAAGGCGATTGCCGTGCTTGCTACGGACGGGGAAGGAAGGGTAAGCCTTACGCTGGGACTGGGAAGCATCCGGCTTCACGTTTCCAGGGGAAGCCGCCAGAGGGAGCTTCTGGTTGAAAATGGACAGGTGAAAGAAGTCAGTGTGGTGCTTTCAAAGGAGCTGTGGCAGCAGGAGCCGGAAAATCAGAAGAGGGAATGGCAGTATGCAGACTACAGAGCGCCAGAGGACTTCCCTGTGCATCCGGTGACGCTGACTAAGGAGCAGAAAGAAAGGGGAAGAAAGCGGAAGCAGGAGGCGGAGAGAAGCCGGAAGGAGAAGCTTGAGAGGTTTGCGGAGCAGGCGGGGCGGTTCATAGAAGAGCTGCCGGAAAAACAGGATGATTTGAGCAGAGGCACATTAAAGGCGGCCAGGGGAAATTGTCCCGAGATAATGCGTTTTTTGAAAAGATATCCGGAAAAAGAAGCCTTACGGTTTTTATCCGTGCTCACAGAGAAAGATTATCGCGATATCCGGGCAGAGCTTTTGGAGGAACATTTCCGTTATGGACAGGAGGTAAGGGAATTCACTTATCAGGAATATTTGGAGGCAGAGCCCCATCCCGGGGAACTGTTTCTCCGATATGTGTGGAATCCAAGAATCGGATATGAAGAGATTACTTCTTACCGTTCCTTTTTGGATGATGTCCTGACCAAAGAACAGAAAATGATTTTTCGCCGGGAGCCGGAACGGATTTGGGAATGGATTCAGGAAACAGTTGATTTGGCAGGGAAAGAAAACAGGGGTTATTCTCCGGTCATAACCTCGCCTGCCGGAGTGATGCGTGTGGGCCAGGGTTCTATCCCTGAACAAAAGACGTTGTTTGTAGCCATCTGCCGTACCCTTGGCATTCCGGCCAGGCTTCACCCTGCAACACGGGCTGCAGAGTATTACAGGGAACACAGCTTTCACAGTGCGGTTTGTACAAGAGAAGGCAAAAGGAAGGTTCGCCTGATATTGACAAGTGAGAGGAAGCCTGAATATTCTGCATCCTGGACAATCGGAAGACTGATCAGGGAGCCGGAAGGGGCGCATGGGAAGTTCTATGAAAGATTTGAGACTCTGGATTATACCGGAAAGGAATTCAAGGAGAATACCCTGACATTGGAACTGCCGGAAGGGGTGTATCGGCTGATCACCACCGTCAGACTTCCTGACGGAAACCAGCTGGAGGCCAGACGGATTGTGGATTCCGGAGATTTTATGCCGGGGGAGGATGGAATACCGCAGTGCTCTTTAGCGCTGGATTTTCGCAGGCCGGAGCTTTCCCAGATGCTGGAGGAGCTGAAGCTGGAGAGTTTTTCCCTGCGAGGGGAGGACGGCGCCCGGGTGGAGGACCGGGAAGTGATGGGGGAATGTCATACTTTGCTGGCCTTTCTGGAGGAAGGGGCGGAGCCCACGGAGCATCTTCTGAATGAACTGAAAGAGCGCGCACAGGAGGTCAGGGCAAGCGGGTTTAAGGTTGTCTTCGTTGTTGCAGGGAAAGATGCTTTGAAGCATCCGGCCCTGACGGATGCCGTGAGGCTTCTTGAGGCGCGGGTATATTATGATGATTTTCAGGAGCTGCCGGAGCTTCTGGCAAGGAGAATGTACACTGATCCTGAAAAGCTCCCGCTGGTACTGCTGGTCAGCCCCGGCAGGATTGGAAGGTATGCCGGCAGCGGTTATAATGTGGGGAGCGTGGGGTTGATGCTTGAAATTGCGGGGATGGTGAATGGTGGAGGAAAGAATTAAATGGACGGCGTAAAAGCTTTTACAATTATGATGAAGGATATCGAAGTGATGCGGGTGGATTTTGAGCTGCTGACCTACGAAGTGATTCATGAAAAATATCTGCCTTATCCTATCAGGGGGAGGTTAAAAGAGATTCCCCGGCCTGAAAATATAAAAACGGCATATGACATGACGCAGTCCCTGGTCGCCTCCCGCAAAAATGAGGAGGCCGTGGTGAGCTGGCTGGCGGGCAGAGTTCTTTTGTTAAGCCGTGCAAACGCCAAGTGGATCTATAATCTGTTTCAGTTTGAGCAGACAGGGACGGATGAACAGCGCATCAGGATAGCCATGGTCTGTCGGGCGGTTTCCGTGCTGGATCCCTATTGGCTTAAATTTGATGACGATAAGGATATTTGCTGGAGCAAGGTCGATGTGAAGCAAAACCCGCTCAATGAGATTGTTGCCCAGGTGGCATTGCACGGAAAGTCGCTGACCCTGCAGGGCTCTCCTGTGACCCCGGAACTCACCACAAACGGTGCTTATGCAAAGGCGTGGAGAAGGCATGAGGATGGTAAGCTTTGGCTGTATAAGCTGGGGGCAAATGGAAATACGGAATCCAGGATAGAAGTGATGTGCTCTGATCTGCTGGATAAAATGAATGTGGAGCATGTCCATTATGAAGCGGGAAAGGACGAAGACAAGTATGTCTGTATGTGCCCCTGTATGACCACAGAGAACAAGGCTATCCTGACAGGAATGGAGTTTCTTTCTTACTGCAATGTGAATGGGATTGACCCGGATGCGGCAATGTTTGAGATAGACAAGGAAAGCATCTATAAAATGTGGATTGTGGACTTTTTGATCAGCAACCGCGACAGGCATGGACAAAACTGGGGCTTTTTTTATGATACTGAGGCCATGGAGATTTTGGGATGCCATCCGCTGTTTGACCATAACAAAGCATTTGATATTGAATATATGAAAAATATGGACTCACCTTACCAGTTTGGCGGGATGACCATAAAGCAGGCGGCAAAGAAAGCTATGAATGAGGTAGATTTTCATTTCACAGCGCCGATTACCAGAGAGGATTTTATTACGGAGAGACAGTATGTCAGTTTTCGGAAACGGGCGGAGTTTTTGGGTTTGAAGATACTTTGAAGTTGCCATTGCGACAATTTTCTATTCTAAACAACGGATATCTGGGAAAGATTAAAGTGTCTCAAGTGTACCATGCTTAGTCAAAGCTTTTATAATTTTACAACCTTCATAACTCAGATTTTTTGACCGCTCCGCCTACCCCCGCATGATAGAGGACGTGGACACCACACAGAAGATAGAGATTTATTTTAACTTTATTGGGGAATACATACCGCCGACTATGGCAGAGAAAGAGCCGACACCCGAAGAACTGGAAGAAATGCGGAAGAAAGAAGCGAGAAAGGACAGACTGCACCAAAATTATCTGAAACGGAAAGCTAACGGGAAACAGAAAGAATATGAGGAACGCACCAAAGCGAAGAAAAAAGTGCAGATTGAGAGCCAATCAGCTATAACAGGAAAAATCTTGAGAGGGAGCTTCAGAACGAGAGCCGACAGCAGAACAGGCAACAAAGGCAGAAAACCCGATACCATATCTTTATCGCAAGAGTTTTTTGACGGTGCAGATATTGATATTGAGATAAAAGCCAAAGTCATATATGAGAGCGACAAGGATAATATAATCAATGAATACATTGTTTTTTGCAAAGTTTTTAACGAGCAGATAAAAGAGCATGGAATGACGAAACAGGCGGTTACAGAAACAATCCGTATATGCAAGGATAGGAACATCTTAAAACAGTATCTAAGCAGCAAAGAAGTGGAGGTAGTAACGATTATGATGAGTTTATTTGATGATGAGCAGATTATGAGGACTTATGCGAAAGACATTGAAAAAGAAACAGAAAGAAAAACAGCAGAGAAAATGATAAAAATGGGAAAACTATCACTAGAAGAAATTAGTTTATGTGTGCCAACTTTATCATTTGACGAGTTAAAGGAACTTGAAGCCGAGGTTATGCAGTTAGCATGATCGGCAAAACAATTTAATATCAAAATAACAGCGTAAAGGCGCAAGGAACAGTAAATTTGTAAACCATGCGTCTTTTTTTGCATCCCTAAAGGAATATGAGCGACAACATTCAGACCAACACCACAGGGGGATTAACGCCCTGTTTACAACAGAAGATTGACAAGACAAGGTGTTTTTGTATGCGACATCGACAACGCCGGCTTGTTCTTCGGCGGGGGAAATGGGCGGTTCGTCGATATATTTTTCCTGATATAAGGCCTGCGCCAATGTCTTGATCTCTGACTCGGATAAGGATACGTTTTGTCTGGTTACGTGTTCTTCGAGTTCAGTCATTAAAGATTCGTCAATAAAGGCAAGCGGTTTTTTGGTGGCATATATTGTCATGCCTGCCATGATCATGCAGGTCAGCAATGCGGCTGTTATATTTTTCGTTTTATGTTTTGACATAGCAGTCCTCCATAGGATTTCAATGATCTGTGCCAAACAAGGATGTGGCGCATAAAAATACAGGATCCGTAGGTGTTTGCTTACTCTGTAAGGCGATAATACGTATTTCTGCTTCTTCCTTCTTGAATGATCTGCCCTTTCTCGATCATCTGTTTTAGTAGCTGTCCACAGGTTGTCTGGCTGACTCCCAGCGCCTTTTCTACGTCTTTTTTTGTGAAGGCCCCCTGTTCTTTTGCCAAAGCGATTACCATATCCTCATCCATGCTGTCTTTCGGCGGGGCGGCGCACGCTTTTCCCTGACCTGCAAAGCTGCTCCATCCGGGCCATCGAGGCCGACCACAGTTCCGTCATCCTGAACGCCAATATACAATTTTCCGCCTTCGCAATTTGTAAACGCAATAATCTCTTTCTTGATGTCATCCACGACAACAGACTTTAATTCTACGGTCTCGCTTTCCTGATAGATCATCTGATCGCCTTCTGAAAAGATTCTATCCATATTCTACCCACATTCTAACCATTCTTGTCAAGGAGCGATCAGAAAAATGGTTAGATATAGTAACAGTTCAGCCCGGCCCGGGTCTATACATTTACTGCAAATGAACTTTGTTTTTGACAAAGTTCGTGAGAACATGTGAATTTGACCAGAAGAATCTGCCCCTCGCAGTACGCCGTTTTTCAAGAACGACAGCATAGCCGGAGTAAAAATGATATAGCGGAACTGTAAAAAATTGCATCAGTTGTAAAAAAGATGTAATCGTGATATACTAAGCAATGAAATTTCCGCGGCGGGACGGATTTGGTGTCGAAACGGGCGGGAAATGTAATTTACAGAGTGTATTCAGAGATATGCCAGGCAAGTCCTGTGGTATCTATACAGAGGGAACGATGAACAGAATAATCAATAAGAGACAGGCTGTCTGTGGGACTGTCTGGGTGATCATAGTGTGTGCGGTGCTTTCCATGTGGCCGCTTCGTCTGATCAAGGAGACGATCGTCTCCGACAGCAACAGGCAGATGGTGATGGAATCCGGGGAGATCGTGTCGGGGAGTGCGGTACAGCAGATGTTTGCCGCGCAGTATGACAGGTTGAAGAACATCAATATTTATATAACGGAAGGGACCATCGGCGAAGAGTTTAATTTCGTATTGTATGACGCGGCCATGGGCGTGATCATGCAGCAGGTGATCAATACGAAGGATATGAAGTCGATACCGGGAGACTGCAGGGTACAGGTCAACATCGACACGGAAGTGGGACAGGCCTATTATTTTGCGGTACAGGGGATGGAATCTCCGTTCCGGACAGGCTTTGAGGAGACGGCAGCTTCCGGCAATCCTTATAACGGCGCGGCTTTTTACGGCGGCGTAGAGGACAGGGAGCACAGCATGATCGCCTCCTATGAATATGAGATACCGCTTCGCAAGGGCAGAACACTGGTGTGGGATGCTCTGTTTGTGCTGTCCGGGATCGCGGTCACGTATCTGACGGGCATATATTATAAGAAGCATCCGGAGAAAAACACGCTGGTCACGGTGGAGAAAACCGTGAAAGTGGTGTGCAATCCGCTGATCGTGCTGAGTGCGGTCGGGGCTTGCGTGGCTGTCTGGCCCTGCCGTCTTTTTTCCACCAATACAGTATCCAATGTGTTTTTTGTGGCGAGTATTCTGCTGGCAGCAGTATTTTTGCTCTATGCGGTCAACCATAACAGAACGGGGATCGCCTCGGACAGGACGCTTGTCACCGTGCTGGGGGAGAATTGGCAGAACTACCTGCAGTCGGCTCTTTTTGCGGGGGCCATCTGGTCCTGCTGTAACTATATGAACGGCCTGTTTGAGCTGCATCATACGGTGGCTTACAGGCAGATGCTGGTTTTCCTGGCACTGGCCGTTCTGGTGACTTATCCGAAGAAACATCTTTTTAATCTGATCAATCTGCTCTATTGTGTGATCGCGGCTGTTGTGGGCTGGCGGTATTATCAGAAGACGCTGCCGACACTGGAGAACCCGCAGGAGCTGGATATTACGGTGCTTAAACTCACTGTCTGGGTGGGAATCCTGACGGGGCTTGTGCTGATCGGGACGATCCGTTTTCTGGTGAAAAGGCAGGTCAGGGGGCTTTCTCTCTGGTACAGCCTTCTGGTGGGTGGTTTCTTCACTTTGATCATTCTGTACCGCAATACGAGGGGCTGGCCGATCTATCTGGTCTGTGCTTTTACCCTGTACTATCTGAATATGGCGGCCTGGGAGAAAAAGGCGGTTCTGCTTCGCAATATCTGCAACGGCGTCCTGTTCCACTTCGGGGCCATGGTAGTGTATTGCCTGCTTCACAGGCCTTATATGTTTTTCCAGTATTACCGGTATCCGTTTATCTTCCATACGGTGACGATCTCTGCGGTCTATCTGGCGATGGTGGTCTGTGCCGCGCTGGTGAAGTTTCTGGATGCCTACAGGCGGTCGCAGCGGCTGGCTGCTGTATATAAGGAGTTGACTGTGCTTGGAGTTTCGGCGGTGTATCTGTTGTTTACGCTGTCAAGGACCGGGTATCTGGCGGTGGCGGTCATGGGTGTGATCCTGATTCCGGTGATGTGTCTTTCCATGAAGCAGGGTCTGCGCTGTATGCTGCGTGGCATCGGCATCATGGCTCTGGCGGTGGTGCTGTGCTTTCCGGTTACTTTCACGGCGCAGCGGATCGTGCCTGCCGTGGCGGCAAGGCCGGAGCTTCACGAGATCGAGGAGCTGCCGGTGGAGATCGTGCACGGCAGGGATATGGATTCTTACTATTATATAACGATACAGCGTTTTATTCAGGTCTTTCAGATGAAGATTCTGGGAATTCCCGAGGAAGAAAGTCTGAGGGCGATCTATATGGTCGCCGATGCAGAAGAGGAGCAGCAGCGTAACAGGCTGCTTACCGGGGTGGAACCTATCCTGCTTGCATCTGCGGAAGATACGGCGGCAGGAGCGGAAGCGGCGGCGGAAGCTGCTGCGGAAGAAAACCCGGAGGCAGAAGACAATTATACAAACGGGCGGATGGAGATTTTCAGGGCTTATTATAAGAACCTGAACAAGATCGGCCATGATGATATGGGTATTATGGAGCCGGACGGGAATTTCCTTGTCCATGCTCACAATATTTATCTGCAGGTTGCCTACGACCACGGTATCTATGTGGGGGCGGCTTTTATCCTGCTGGGGCTGGGCACCCTGATCCAGGCGGCGGTTTATTTTTACAGGCACAGGGAGGATCGGGTCTGTGCGGCGCTGCCGCTGGCGATCCTGATCCTGTTTGCAGTGGCAGGGCTGACGGAGTGGATCTTCCATCCCTGCTGTCCGATCGCGTGCTGCCTGTTGTTGGTATTGGGGCCGCTTCTTATCGACAGCCGGAAGGCGGTGTAGTCTGGTTATGGAAAAAAGTGTGGAAAAGAAGAGAAAACCTTTTAATGCGAAATTATTTTACAGGAGAACGGCGCTCATCATCTATGATGTGATCAGCATTATCATCGCCAGTTATATGGCGATCCTGTGGCGTTACGATTTTCATATTGATTCGATTCCGGATCATTTCATGCGTCCTATTGAGCGATTTTTGCCGATCAATATTCTCTTGACGCTGATCATCTTCTATATCATGCATCTGTACAGCAGTCTGTGGGCTTTTGCCGGGGAGACAGAGCTGCAGAATATCGTGGTGGCGTGCGTGATGTCAATGGTGGCCGGTGCGGTCGGCCTGCAGTTTTTTAAGATAACGACCCAGGCGGTGCCGAGAAGTTATTATATGGCCTATCTGGCGGCGCTGGTGGTCTGTATTTTTGCCAGTCGTTTTTCCTACCGGTTTTTCCGGGGGCTTAAGCATAAGCAGCAGAACAAGAAGAATCTGATCTCCGTGATGGTGATCGGCGCGGGAGAGGCGGCGAATCTGATCATCAAGGAGATCGTGAACAGCAACTTTTCCACGATGGTCATCAAGTGTATCATCGACGACGACAAGGGGAAATGGGGCAAGTTCATTCAGGGCATCAAGGTGGTAGGCGGACGTGATAAGATCGTGGAGTGCGCCGATGTCTATGATGTGGATGAGATCATTGTGGCCATGCCCTCTGCGCCGAGGACAGAGATCAGGGAGCTTTTGGGGATCTGTAAGGATACGAACTGCAAGCTGCGTTCACTGCCCGGTATGTACCAGCTGGTGAACGGAGAAGTGAGTGTGAGCAAGCTGCGGGACGTGGAGGTGGAAGATCTGCTGGGACGGGATCCGATCACGGTGGATATGGACTCCATTCTCGGCTATGTGCAGGGCAAGGTGGTGCTGGTCACCGGCGGCGGCGGTTCCATCGGCAGCGAGCTGTGCCGGCAGATTGCCGCGCATAAGGCAAAACAGCTGGTGATCGTGGATATTTACGAGAATTCGGTTTATGATATTCAACAGGAGTTAAAGAAAAAGTATCCGGAACTGGATCTGGTGGTGTTGATCGCTTCGGTGCGCAATACCAACCGGATGAACTATATCTTCTCCCGGTACAAGCCGCATATCGTCTATCATGCGGCGGCCCACAAGCATGTGCCGCTGATGGAGGACAGTCCCACAGAGGCGGTGAAGAACAATGTGTTCGGCACCTTCAAGACGGCCCAGGCGGCGGCGATGAGCGGTGTGCAGCGGTTCGTCATGATCTCCACGGATAAGGCTGTAAATCCGACCAATATCATGGGAGCCAGCAAGCGGATCTGTGAGATGATCATCCAGACTTTTGACAAGCATTACAATACGGAATTTGTGGCGGTACGTTTCGGGAACGTGCTCGGCAGCAACGGCAGCGTGATCCCGCTGTTTCGCAGGCAGATCGCAGCCGGCGGCCCGGTTACGGTAACGCATCCTGATATCATACGTTATTTTATGACGATCCCGGAGGCCGTTTCGCTGGTCCTGCAGGCGGGGGCTTACGCCAGAGGCGGTGAGATCTTCGTGCTGGATATGGGAGAGCCGGTGAAGATTTTGACGCTGGCGGAGAATCTGATCAAGCTTTCCGGCTTCCGCGTGGGAGAAGATATCAAGATCGAATTCACGGGGCTGCGGCCGGGTGAGAAACTTTATGAAGAGCTTCTGATGGAAGAAGAGGGCATGAAGGATACGGCCAACAGGATGATTCATATCGGAAAACCGATTGAGCTGGACGAGCAGGAGTTCTTCATGCAGTTAAAGGAGTTGAAGGATGAGTGCCAGATCGAGAATTCGAATATCAGGCCGCTGATCAAAAAGATTGTGCCGACCTATCATACGCCGGATGAGAGCGGGAATGAGGTATGGTGAAAAGGACGGGATTTATGATGAACAGAAAAAGAATCTACTTATCATCGCCCACCATGCATGGTGAGGAACAGAAATTTGTGCAGGAGGCATTCGATACCAACTGGGTAGCGCCCCTGGGGCCGAATGTGAATGCTTTTGAGCAGGAGATCGCGGCGTATACGGGCTGCGGACATGCCGCCGCCCTGAGTGCGGGGACGGCGGCCATCCATATGGCGCTTAAGCTGCTTCATGTGGAGCGGGGGGATGTGGTGTTTGTGTCGGATCTGACTTTTTCGGCATCCTGCAACCCGATCACTTACGAAAACGGGACACCGGTGTTTATTGATTCGGAGCCGGACACCTGGAACATGTCGCCGCAGGCGCTGCGGCGGGCTTTCGAGAAGTATCCGCATCCGAAGGCGGTGATCTGTGTGCATCTTTACGGGACGCCGGCGAAGCTGGACGAGATCATGGCGATCTGCGAAGAGCATCAGGTGCCGCTTGTGGAAGACGCGGCGGAGTCGTTGGGCAGTACCTACCGGGGCAGACATACGGGAACATTTGGAAAATACGGGATCTATTCATTCAACGGGAATAAGATCATCACGACGTCCGGCGGCGGCATGTTTGTGTCGGCCGAGGAAGAGGCGGCGAAGCGGGTGACCTTTTTTGCCACCCAGTCCAGAGATCCGGCCAGACACTATCAGCATTCCGAGATCGGATACAACTATCGGATGAGTAACGTTACGGCAGGTATCGGCAGAGGACAGCTGCTACACCTGGAGGAGCATAAGAAGCGGAAGCAGGAGATTTACAGGCAGTATCAGGCGGCTTTTGCGGATGTACCGGAGATCAGCATGAATCCCCTCAATCCGGACGGAGACGCGAACTGCTGGCTGTCGGGGATGCTGATTGCAAAAGAGAGTAAAGTAACACCTGATATGGTAATGGATGCACTGGAAGAGATCAATGCAGAGTCCAGGCCGATCTGGAAGCCGATGCATATGCAGCCGGTGTTTGCGGGGGAGGATTTCATGCCCCATTATGAGGACGGGCGAAGCGTGGGAGAGGATGTCTTTGCGAGAGGACTGTGCCTGCCGAGCGATATTAAGAATACGGATGAGGATATGGAATTGATCATCCGGACGGTGAGGGAGTGTTTTGCAGGATATGTATGAGTTAAATGAGCAGGAGAAGAAGCAGGTCTGTGATGAGATCGCGCAGTTTTTCAGGGAGGAGTATGATCTGGAGCTGGGGATCATCGGAACGGGGAATATATTGGATTTCTTTCAGGGAGTACTGGGCTGCAGGGTCTATAATAAGGCGCTGGATGATGCGAAGAAATTCTATGAGAAGTATGCGGACAATATGGAGACCGATTATTATGCATTGTATCGGGATGTGAGATAGAAGCGGGGATCTGGAGACAATGTGATCGGGGGTTACTTGCAGGAGAGAAGGTATGTATAAGCATTTTGTAAAAAGGGGGCTGGATTTTCTGCTTTCGCTGTGCGGGATCATTGTGCTGAGTCCGGTGCTGGCGGCGCTGTGGGTGCTGGTGCGGGTGAAGCTGGGGAGTCCGGTGCTGTTTAAGCAGGAGCGGCCGGGGAAGGGCGAACGGATCTTTACGCTCTGTAAGTTCCGGACGATGACGGACGAGAAGGATGCGCAGGGCAATCTTCTGCCGGATGCGGTGCGGCTTACGAAGTTCGGCAGATTCCTGCGGGGGACGAGTCTGGACGAGCTGCCGGAGCTTTTTAATATTTTGAAGGGGGATATGAGTATCATAGGGCCGAGGCCGCTGCTGGTATCATATCTGCCTTATTATACCGAACAGGAGAAGCTGCGGCACAGTGTACGGCCGGGGCTGACGGGGCTGGCTCAGGTCAGCGGCCGGAATTTCCTTGACTGGGACAGGCGGCTTGAGAAAGATGTGGAATATGTTAAGAATCTTTCGTTTGCAATGGATCTGAAGGTGCTGTGGATGACGGTGCAGACGGTTCTCGGGCATTCTGAGGAGGTGGCCGAGGATACCAATGCGGTGGAGGGCAACTTTGCAGAGATTCGTAAGAAGCGGCTGGAGGAGACGGGCAGGCTGCGGTGATGTATGCAGCACAGAAATGGAGACATGGATATGAATTTATTGATCTTGAGTGCGGGGACGCGGGATAAGGTCGTGCAGTATTTTAAAAAGGAGCTGGGGGACAGGGGGCGTGTGATCGCCACAGACTGCAGCAATCTGGCGCCGGCCGTCTATGAGGCGGACGCGTTCTATCTGGTGCCGAGGATCACAGCGCCGGACTATCTGGATGTGATCCTGGATATTTGCCGAAAAGAAAAGATAACAGGTGTTTTCACGTTGATCGACCCGGAACTCAGTCTGCTGGCGAAGGAGCGGGAGAAGTTTCTGGCAGTGGGAACGACGCCGATCATATCGGATTATGAGCTGGTGGAGACCTGTTTTGATAAATACAGGATGTATGAGCTTTTGCAGAAGATGCAGATCCCGACCGGGAAATGTTATCTGGACAAGGAGGCATTCTACCGGGCGGTGGAGTGCGGGGAAATTTCCTATCCGGTCTTTTTGAAGCCGGTGAGGGGCAGCGCCAGTCTGCACATCAATAAGGTGGGCAGCGCGAAAGAGATCGAGGTGTTGTTTGACCTGTATGACGACCTGATGATACAGGAGTTTATGGACGGGCAGGAATACGGCGCGGACGTCTACATGGATATGATTTCCGGCAGGTGCACTTCCATCTTTGTGAAGAAGAAGATCAAGATGCGGGCGGGAGAGACGGATAAGTCGGTATCTTTTAAGGATGAGAAACTGTTTGAGCTGATCAGGCATTTCACGGAGACCTGCGGGTTTTGCGGGATGATCGATATTGATATATTTGAGATTGACGGCGTTTATTATATTTCCGAGGTGAATCCGCGGTTCGGCGGCGGCTATCCCCACGCCTACGCTTGCGGGGTGAATATGCCGGCAGCCGTGTTCCGGAATCTGGCAGGACAGGAGAATGCGGTGGAGATCGGGGCGTATGCAGAGAATATCTGCATGATGAAATACAATGAGATCGCGATCCGGGACATGAGCGGGACCAGGATCGTGCCTTAAGGATAAGAAGAATGGAGCGGCATGAGAAAAGTATTGATCTTAACGAATTCTTCCGGCGGGCTGTATGACTTTCGCAATGAGTTCGTGCTGGCTTTGCTTGGGGAGTACCAGGTTTATATCAGTATGCCGGACGACGTGAAGGAAAAGGAGCTGGCGGCGCAGGGATGCCGGATCGTGAAGACGGCGATCAACCGCCGGGGCATCAATCCGCTGGAGGATCTGAAGCTGTACCGGACTTACAGCCGGATGATGAAGGATATAAAACCGGATCTGGTGGTGACTTATACGATCAAGCCGAATATTTACGGCGGATTTGCGGCGGGGATGAGAAAGATTCCGTATATCGCCACGATCACCGGGCTGGGAGGCGCTTTTGACCGCACGGGAATGCTTTTGAAGCTGATCGTTACCATGTACCGGACGGGACTGCGGAAAGCGGCCTGTGTTTTTTTCCAGAATGAGGAGAACAGGGGCATCTTCCAGCGCTTTGGCATCACTGCGAAAAAGACGCGCATGGTGATGGGCTCCGGTGTGAATCTGGAGCGGCACTGCTATGAGGCATATCCGGCGGGGGAGGAGACGCATTTCCTCTTTGTGGGCCGGGTGATGAAAGAACGGGGAATCCTGGAGTATATTGAGGCGGCGAAGGCGTTACACAGCGACCGCGTTTTCTTTGATATCATGGGGTACTGTGACGAGGATTATCAGGATCTGCTGAATGCACTGGAGGCCGAGGGGATCATCCGGCAGATCGGGTTCCATACGCAGGTGCATCCTTATCTGGCGGCGGCCAGCGCCATTGTGGTGGCATCTTTCCATGAGGGGATGTCCAATGCGCTGATCGAAGGGGCGGCCACGGGACGGCCGGTGATCGCGTCCAATATCAGCGGGTGTCTGGAGGCCTTCGAGGAAGGGCGTACCGGATTCGGGTTTACGCCGGGCAGCGGCAAAGAGCTGATCGGGGCGATGGAGAAGTTTCTGGCGCTTTCTGTTAAGGAGCGTGCCGAGATGGGGCGCAGAGGCCGGGAGAAGATGGAGAGAGAGTTTGACAGAAGGCTGGTGACAGGGGAGTATATGGATGAAGTGCACCGCATTCAGAAGGGAGCGGAATAACAATGGGCTTATATGAGAAAATAGTAAGTGGAGAAGAGAAGGTATCGCTGGTAGGGCTTGGCTATGTGGGTATGCCGATCGCGGTGGCTTTCGCAAAAAAGATCAAGGTGGTCGGTTTTGACTTGAATGAGAAAAAGATTCAGATGTATCTGGACGGCATCGATCCTACCAATGAGGTGGGGGACGAGGTAATAAAACATACAACTGTGGAGTTTACGGCGGATGCGTCGAAGCTGCGGGAGGCGAAGTTCCATATCGTGGCGGTTCCGACGCCGGTCAACAGGGATCACACGCCGGATCTGACACCGGTGGAGGGGGCCAGCCGTATTCTGGGCCGGAATCTGACGAAAGGATCCGTGGTGGTATTTGAATCCACGGTCTATCCGGGTGTGACAGAGGAGATCTGTGTGCCGATCCTGGAGCAGGAGTCTGGGCTTAGATGCGGGGTAGATTTTAAGATCGGTTACTCGCCGGAGCGGATCAACCCCGGCGACAAGGTGCACCGGCTGGAGACGATCACGAAGATCGTGTCCGGTATGGATGAGGAGACGCTGGAGACGGTGGCGAAGGTCTATGAGCTGGTGGTGGATGCGGGTGTGTACCGGGCCGAGTCCATCAAGGTGGCGGAGGCGGCCAAGGTGATCGAGAACAGCCAGCGAGATATCAATATTGCGTTTATGAATGAACTTTCTATGATCTTCCATAAAATGGGCATCGACACGAAGGCGGTGCTGGAAGCGGCCGGAACGAAGTGGAATTTTCTGAAATTCATGCCCGGGCTTGTGGGCGGACACTGTATCGGCGTGGATCCCTATTATCTGACATATAAGGCGGAAGAGCTGGGGTATCATTCCCGGATCATCCTGGCCGGACGAAGGATCAATGACGATATGGGCAAGTATGTGGCGGAGAGTCTGGTCAAGAGCCTGATCAGGGTGAGCATTCCGGTCAAACATGCGAAGGTGGCGATCCTGGGTTTTACGTTCAAGGAGAACTGCCCGGACACGAGAAATACGAAGGTGATCGATATCTATAAAGAACTGGGTGAGTACGGGATCGAGCCGGTGGTGGTGGATCCGGCGGCAGATGCCGATGAGGCGAAACGGCTGTACGGCATTACGTTCCAGACGATGGCGGATGTCCATGACATGGATGCGGTGATCATTGCGGTGGCCCATGACCGGTTCCTGAAGCTTCATAAAAAGGAGATTGACGGTTTTTATCAGGCCGCGCACAAGCGGAAAGTACTGCTTGATATCAAGGGACTTTTGGACAGGAACGAATATCAGACAGAGGATTATCTGTATTGGAGATTGTAGGATTGAAAAAGAAACCGATCAGTTCGTGGTGTATTCTGGCGGGCCTGCTGGCATTTTTTCTGGGAATGCTTGCGGCTTACGGTGTGGGCGTCTATAACGATTCCGAACAGTACATTGCGATGCATATACACAGAGAACCGCTGTACCCGCTGTTTCTGGCGTTTTTCCGCATGTGGTGTGGGGAAGGGTATCTGACGGTGGCGGCTGCGGCGCAGAATCTGCTGACGGCGGTCAGCATCTGGGTGCTGGCGGAATATATCGCGGCCCATTTTAAACTGCGGCTGTGGGAAGAGCTGGTAGTCGTGCTGCTCCAGATCGTGCCGCATCTGATGACCCGCTATGTGTCGGCGCTGCATATTTTTCTGGAAAATTCGGTGATGAGCGAAGCGCTGTGTATCCCGTTATTCCAGTTCTTCCTGTATTTTCTGCTGCGGATGCTGTTTGAGGGCAGGATAAGGGACCGGGTACTCAGTTTGGTATTTGCCTTTCTGCTGTCCATGACCAGAGGGCAGATGATGACTACGATCCTGATGTGGCTGGTGCTGCTGCTTTTGCAGGCGTTTCCGGGGATGGCGGCGCACAGGAGGGCCGGGACAACAGGCGATGGCGAAGTCGGTCTGCCGCAGAATGGCTGGCGGAGGCTGGCGGGCTGCGTGCTCCTTCCGGTGTTTGCGACAGCGGCTGTTTTTGGTTTGCGCAGTCTGACGGTTCACGTGTATAATTATGCCGTTACGGGATATTTTATGGGCAATACCTACGGGCAGGTCAACACGCTGACCAATGTGATCTACGCCTGTGACAGAGAAGACGGAGAGGTCTTCGAGGCGGATAGTCTGGAGCGGGCATTTTTTGAGCGTTTTTATGAGGAAGCGGATGCGCTGGAGGCCAATTACAAGTACGGCGGGGATACTTTTACCGAGCGGGCACAGCATCTGGAGGCTTCTCACGACGCGTTGAAATTCCAGGTACTGGAGGCGGATCTGTCGGCCTATTATTTCGGTCTGGGACAGATTGATTATTACCAGCAGAGCAGTATGTCCGACGAGATGGCCGGTATTATGTTAAAAAAGCTGCTTCCGGTATGTTTCGGGCAGTGGCTTTACGATTATGTGCTGTTGTGCACTTATGGGTTTATCCGCAGCGTGGCGGTGGTGCATCCGCTGATCAACTGGGTGGCGCTGCTGTTCTATGCGGGAGCGGTGGGGCTGTCCATATGGCAGATCCGGCGCTTTAAGAGGAGCGATGCTGTCTGGGCAATGGGCGTGGCGCTGCTCTTTATTGCGGCCAATGTCTGCGCGGCGTCCATGACGATCATGTGTCTTTCGCGCTATATGGTGTATGGATTTTCTTTTTTCTATACGGCGGGATTTTTGCTGGTCAGAGAGTGGGCACTGAGGACGCCGGGGATCCTGCGGATATGGCGGCAAAAGGGTTGAAGGGAGGCAATGGAGGAAAAAATGGGATACCGTGATATTAAATTTGAGGAAAACAGTGTATTTCTGGTAGGAGGCGGCGCCGGTTTTATCGGCTCCAATCTCTGCGAGGCGTTGCTTGATATGGGATATACGGTGCGCTGTCTGGACAATCTGTCTACAGGCAAATATGAGAATATCGAGCCGTTTCTGACGCAGGAGAGATTTACTTTTATCAAAGGGGATATCAGAGATCTGGATACTTGCAGGAAGGCGATGGAGGGCGTGGACTATGTGCTCAATCAGGCAGCCTGGGGCAGTGTGCCGCGCAGTATCGAGATGCCGCTTTTGTATGAGGAGATCAATATCCGCGGGACGCTTAATATGATGGAGGCGGCGCGGGTGTGCGGCGTGAAGAAGTTCGTCTATGCTTCCAGCTCTTCGGTGTACGGTGATTCCACGGAACTGCCGAAGAAGGAAGGCCGGGAAGGAAATGTGATCTCTCCTTATGCGCTGACGAAGAAGGTGGACGAGGAGTACGGGCGGCTTTATAAGGAACTGTACGGACTGGATACGTATGGACTGCGGTATTTTAATGTGTTCGGGCGCAGGCAGGATCCGGACGGCATGTATGCGGCCGTGATCCCGAAGTTTCTAAAGCAGCTTCTGCACGGAGAGGTGCCTACGATCAACGGGGACGGTATGCAGTCCAGGGATTTCACCTATATCGACAATGTGATCGAGGCGAATCTGCGGGCCTGCAAAGCGTCCGGCGAGGCGGCAGGACAGGCGTTCAATATCGGTGCGGGCGGCCGGCTGTTCCTGAACGATATCTATAAGTATCTGTGTAAGGCACTGGGCAAAGATGTGGAGCCGCACTACGGGCCGGCCCGCAAAGGAGACGTGCGGGATTCCAATGCGGATATCAGCAGGGCGCGGGAGCTGCTGGGGTATGATCCGGAGTTTGATTTTGAGAAGGGGATCACGTTGGCGATTGACTGGTATAAGGAGTATTTGGGATAGAAACCATCAAAATATTTCAATTTGAAAGAAAATGAATGATTTTTGTTGCACTTTGCTTCTTCCTGTATTATGATGGAGCCAGAAAGGAAGTGATAGCATGACTACTGTGAGCCTTCGATTTGATGATGAGATGAAAAGACAGCTCGATGAGATGTGCGATGAAATGGGAATGAACCTTACTACTTTTTTCATGATCTACGCAAAGAAAGCGCTGCGGGACCGTCGGATTCCTTTTGAGGTAACGGCTCCTTTGGATCCTTTTTACTCATATTCCAATATGGAGCAGTTAAAGAAAGCGAAGGGACAGGTTACAAGCGGGCAGGTGGTCGTAAAGACAATGGAAGAACTGGAGGCCATGGAACGTGAGTAAGATCACATTTGCCGAAGATGCATGGGAGGAATATCTTTACTGGCAGACGCAGGATAAAAAGACATTGAAAAAGATCAACAGCCTTCTAAGAGATATCCAGCGGGAACCTTTTAAGGGAGAAGGGAAGCCGGAACCATTAAAGGACAGCCTGGAAGGAGAATGGAGCAGACGGATTAACAGCAAAGACAGGCTTGTCTATATAGTCAGTAATGAAAATATCATCATAATCCAGTGCAAAGGGCATTATGGTGACAAATAAGACAGGAATACAGAACGCTCACAGGGGTGTCTGTTAAATATCCTGTCTGAAAATATCCAGCTCTGCCGTAAGCAGGGCTGGATACAATATTTGTGGCACAGCAGGGTAGGCCTGTGTGATCAGATAAGGGAATCGGAAGCAGTATGGAATTAAGACTTGGAAAATATCGGATTCAGATTGAGAGAGAGTACGATATTGACGGCACAATGCCAAAAATATATAATGCTGAGGGGCATCCGTTGGAGACCTATTTTATCAAAAACAGGCACTCGAGGCATGCCCCTTTTGGGCATGAAGGGAAGTATTTTTTCTGGGACCGGTATAATTACGGGCTGGATACGCATTTTTATGGGCCGGAGGCAATGACGGGGACTCTGGGAAAGCCGGCTGTGAAATACGGGATGCTGACGGAGTCGCGCACGATCGTGCCGAAGGATTATGAGGTGTTCCACAGGAACCGGGGGCTGGAAAAGGACTTCCGCTATATTTTTACTTATGATGACAGGATATTAAACGAGATCGAGAATGCCAGATTCTATCCGGTGGCGGCCGGCATCTGGAACAGTGAGATGCGGGAAGGGCGGTATCGGGAGAAGGACAGGGATCTGTCGATCCTGTCTTCGGACAAGGTGATGTGTGCGCTGCATCGTTTCCGGCTGGAGCTGGCCCGGCTGTGCAAGCGGGAAGGGCTGGCGGATACGTTCGGCAGGTTCGACGGCGGCGGCTACGTGGAGAAGGTCGATGAGACGTTGAACCGTTATCGTTTTTCAATGATCATAGAGAATGATGTTTCGGATTACTATTTCTCGGAGCGGCTCACGAGTTGTTTCGCGGCGCAGACCGTGCCGGTATATCTGGGGGCGCGCCGGATCGGGGAATTCTTTAATACAGACGGTATGATACTGCTGGGGAGTGCGGATCTGGAGGAGGCTGAGAGCCTGATCGCGGAGTGCACACGGGAGCGGTATGAGGCGATGCTGCCGGCCGTTCTGGACAATTATGAGAGAGTGAAGGAATATGTAAATATGCAGGATTATCTGTATGAGCATTATCTGATGAAGGCGTGAAGCGAAGGGAGAGACAGGTATGAAATATAAGGTAGTGGTGTTCGGCGTGAAGGATACATCGGAGAATATCGTCAGCTTTATTCAGGAGCAGATCTGCCCGGTGGATCTGGTGATCACGATCAGCCCGGAGGTGACGAAGAAGAATCAGGTGTCGGGGTATAAGGGGCTGTCGGTGCTGACGGAGAAGTACGGGATTCCGGTTCACGAGGCGGACAGCTATTTCCTGACGGATGAGAAGACGCAGAAGTTTATCGCGGAGAATGCGTTCGACATCGGTATCTCCATGGGGTGGCAGCGGCTGATCCCGCCTTCGGTGCTGGATGCCTTCCGGTATGGAATTTATGGATTTCACGGAAACTGCGGTTACCTGCCGTTCGGCAGAGGAAGGTCGCCGCTTAACTGGTCCATCATTCTGGGGGATACAAGATTTAACCTGAATATGTTCCGTTATGATGAAAAGGCGGACAGCCCGAATGTGTTTGCGACGGAGATGTTTTCCATTACACCCCACGATGACATCCGGACGGCACAGTATAAGAATATGATCTGTTCCAAAAACCTTATCCGGAAGCTGTTAAAGGCTTATGCGGAAGACAATATTGTGATCCGCACGGAGTCGAAGGATTATGATTCCTGGTACAACAAGCGTACGGCGGCGGACGGGAAGATTGACTTCCGCGGGCGGACACGGGATATCTATAATCTGATCCGCGGGGTGGCGGCTCCTTTTCCGGGGGCCTATGCCATGATCGGGGAAGAGAAGGTGATCGTGTGGGAGGCGCATCCTTTTGACGAGATGATTGATTTCTCGGCCTATGCCCCGGGTGAGGTGATAGATGTGTTTGACAAAAAGCCGGTGGTGCGGACGGTGGACGGATCGTTGCTGATCGACCGGTATGAGAGCGGGAGAGAGATTGTGGTTGGGGATCTGTTGATTTGAGGCCGGACGCTCAGACTGCAGGTATGATCCTGCGTTACCGCGCTGTCGCTCCGCAAAAAGCATAGCAGGTATGAGTGTGGAGGAAAACCATGGGAAAGACAATACGGGTGCTTCATGTGCTGGGAGGCGTGGGGCTTGGCGGGGCTGAGAGTCGTATCATGGATCTGTACAGGCAGATGGACAGGGCCGAAATTCAGTTTGACTTTCTGGTCCACAGTGAAGGCATGAATCATGTGCACAGAGGCGCTTCGGGAGAGGCGGGCGGTTATTTCGCGGAGGCCGGTGTCGATGAGTGGTGCGGAAGGAAGCCGGAGTTCTACGACGAGGAGATCAGGCGGCTGGGCGGACATATCTATGTGCTCCCGAAATTTAAGGTGTACAATTATTTTGCGTATCGCAGGGCGGTGCGGCAGTTTTTTGAGAGGCATCACGAGTTTCGGGTGGTGCAGGGACATATGACCAGTACGGCGGGAATCTACCTGCCGATCGCGAAACGGTGCGGCGTGGCTGTGACGGTGGCGCACTCCAGAAATGCAGGGGTTGAGAAGGGGGCCAAAGGGCTGGCCACGAAGTTTTTCCGGCGGGGGCTGGCGGGGAAGGCGGATCATTGCTTCGCCTGCTCTGAGCCTGCGGGCGAGGATGTGTTTGGCCGGGCAGCGATGCGGCAGGGCAAAGTGCAGATCATTCACAACGCCATTGATGTGGAGCGGTTTGTCTTTCACCCGCAGAAGCGGGCGGAAGTCAGAGAACAGCTGGGCCTGAACGGAAAACTGGTGCTGGGGCATGTAGGACGGTTTAATTATCAGAAAAATCATCCTTATCTGATTGATATTTTCGCTGCGCTGTGCAGGCTGAGGCAGGATGCGGTACTGCTTCTGCTGGGAGAAGGGCCGGATCAGGAAAGGATCCGGGAGCAATGCCTGGCACTCGGTATCGAAGACAAAGTCAGGTTTCTGGGCAATCAGAAGAAGCCGGAGGATTATTATCAGGCGATGGATTTCTTCGTGCTGCCGTCTTTTTTTGAGGGACTGCCGGGCGTGCTGGTGGAGGCACAGGCGGCGGGACTTAAATGTCTTGTCTCAGATACCGTCACGAGAGAGGCGCAGGCCACAGAGCTGGTGACATGGCTTGCGATTGAACAGCCGGCGGCAGTGTGGGCGGAAAGAATACAGGCTGAGGCAGCCTATAAGCGGCAGGATACTTCCAGGATCATGCGGGCGGCCGGTTTTGATGTGAAGACACAGGCCGATGCGTATCGGGTGTTTTATCGAAACGGAAGGTGCGATGCATTTCGCGAATCTGAGAAACAGCGTTTGCAGGGGTGACCGGTCGATGATATTTATTTTGTAGAGTCAGGGTATTTGTGGAAAGGAGAGCGTTCGGGGATATGAAGAAGCTGTTATTGATCGTGCCGTCCCTGCATCAGGGAGGACTGGAAAAGGTATGCGCGGCTACGGCCAGGCTTTTGCAGCCTTACTTTGATGTACAGATCGCCATTTTTGATTCCCGCAGCATCGCCTACGATATCAAGGGCATTCCGGTGGTGGATCTGCGGCTGCCAAGCCGTCCGGGCGTGATCGCCAAGGTCATCAATGTGCTCAGACGCGGTATGCGGCTGCGTAAATTGAAGAAGGAAGCGCAGATTGATATCGCGTACAGTTTCGGGCCGACGGCCAATCTGGCCAATATCGCTTCCGGCGGCCGGGCAAAGATGTGGCTCGGGATCCGCAGCTATATGGATATGGGGAATCCTAAGCAGATACGGCTTTTCTGCCGGTGTGCGGACATGGTAGTCTGCTGTTCCGAGACGATCTGCCGTGAAGTGCAGGAGCAGTATCGGTGCGGGAAGGCCGTGACCCTGCAGAATCCTTTTGATATCAAAGAGGTGAAGCTGCTTTCCGGGCGTGAGGAGGCAGAGCTGCCCTGGAAGGAAGGCCGCATCCTGATCTCCATGGGGCGCGAGGACAGCGTCAAGGGGTTCTGGCACCTGCTTAAGAGTTTTGCGCTGGTACATGAAAAGCTGCCGGACACCAGACTGATGATCATAGGAAAAGGGGAATTCGAGCCTTATAAAGAGCTGGCGGAGAAGCTGGGAGTCAATGAGGACGTCTTTTTTACAGGGTTAAAGAAAAATCCTTATCCGTATTTGAAAAAAGGTACTTTGTATGTGCTGACATCCTATTACGAAGGGTTTCCCAATGCGATGGTGGAAGCCATGTCCATGGGGCTTCCGGTGATCGCCACGGACTGTAAGACGGGGCCGCGGGAGATTCTGGAAGACCGGTACGGCATATTGATCCCTAATATGGAGCCGGAACCGGATTTTGACCCGCTGCATATCACGGAAGAAGAGCGTGACCTGGCAGGACAGATCATCGGTCTGCTGGAGGATCAGGACAGGATGCAGCATTACCGCGAGATGGCGTTAAAGCGCGCCGGAGATTATACGGCAGAATCCTATATTGAGAAAATACGCGGGTGGGCATAGCGATGCCGTGCAAAGAGCGCCCTTGTGATGCGCAGGGCAGTGCACAGATGCGTCCGGGAACGTACAAGTGATCGTATAGAAGGAAACGAAGGAGCAGAGGGAAGAGGGAATGGGAGTACATACGGAACATCATAAACTACATCTACCGCAAAAGCGACAGCTTCTGATCCTTTTGCCTTTCGCTATGTTTTATACCGTCGCCGCGATGCTGGGGCAGCTGGAAAAGGCGGAGTCCCTGGGTATCGTGCATAATCTGGGCAGAGCAGGCGGGTGGTTTCTTGGCAGTTATGCGGTACTTGTGGTATTGTGCATGGCGATCTCCCAGCGGGATGCGATCATGCAGTATATCCCGTTTCTGAGAGGACTCCCGGAACAGAAAGAAAGAGACGGAAAATGGTATCTGTATCTTCTTTTTACAGGAATCTGTCTGCTCTGCTACCTGCCTTATTATCTGATGTATTACCCCGGCTGGCTGAGCAATGACGTGGTGTGGCAGATCGAACAGATCCTGGGCTGGGCGCCGCCTTCGAATCATCATCCCTATTTCCATACATTGATCATGAAAGTGCTGTTTACGGCGGGCTGCCGGCTGTCCGGCACTTATACGGGCGGGGCGGCATTTTACACCTTCTGTCAGATGCTGGTGATGGCTATGGTATATGGATTTTTCCTGTACTGGCTGTACCGGCGGGGGAGCCGTTTATTGTGGCTTGCGCTGGCCGTGGCGTTTTATGCCCTTCTGCCGATCAACGGCCTGATGACGATCTTTATGGGGAAGGATATGATCTTTACGGCGGTCCTGCTGCTGTTTGCCTGGATGACGGCGGCGTTTGATCTGGACGTGGACAGGGAAGCGGACACGGAAGTGGAATTGGACGGGAGAGCGGACAGAGAAGTGGAGACGGACAAGGATGCGGACAGCCGTAAAGGGCCGGGCCGATCCTGGTTAAGATGGGGCGCTTATTTTGCGGCGGGGGTTCTGCTGTGTCTTCTGCGGAGCAACGGTATTTTTATTTTCCTGGGAACGGCGTTTGTCCTGATTCCTGTGAGGATGTGGCGGCGGAAGTTTCCGGTCAGGACTTTTGCCTGTGTGTGCGGCGTGCTGGTGTGCTTTCTGCTTTACAGGGGGCCGGTGCTGGGGGCGCTTCATGTGGAGCCGCCGGATACGATCGAGGGGCTGACGATGCCCACGCAGCATCTTCTGTGCGCTTATCTGAAAGGCGGCAGCCTTACGGAAGAGGAGATTGCGATGATCGACCGGGTGGTGCCGGTGGAACAGGTAGGGGAGTACTATAATCCATGGTTTTTTGACATAGTCAAGAATTTCATACGGGAGGCGGGCGACCAGCAGGTGATCGCGGACAACAAGTGGGAGTATTTCAAGCTGTGGCTGAGAGTCGGCCTGCGCAACCCCTTACAGTATATGGTGGCGGAGGTGCGGCAGACATGCGGCTACTGGGCTTTTACCAGGCGGGATTATGAGTATGTGTACGGGGAGTATTTTATGGTGGATAATCCCTTCGGCATCACGACGCAGAGGAAGCTCTTTTCCTATGATGACGAGCTGGCCATGCATGACTTTTTGATGGATTTTCAGGATCTGTACAACCGGGTGTGGCGGCTGGGCCTGAATACGTGGGTGATGGTATTCGGCCTTGCCTATCTTGCCTATGTGCGCAGGGGACGGCACATGCTTATCTATATTCCGTTCATCATGATGCTGGGGTCACTGCTTCTGGCGACGCCGGTGAGCAATGAATTCCGCTATGCGTATGGATTGTTTGCGGCGTTTCCGGTGCTGTTTGGCTATACATTCCGGTGCAGGGAGGGAGTATGATATGACGATAACGTCTTTCTCATATCTGGCATTTCTGGCGGTGGTGTTTACGGTCTATTATCTGATCCGGCCGAAGTGGCAGAGCGGTTATCTGCTGGCGGTCAGTCTGGTGTTCTACTGTCTGGCGGGGGAGGGGTATACGCTTCTTTATCTGCTCCTGTCTACGGTCAGCGTCTATTATGCGGCGCTGGCGATCCACAGGGAGGAGAATGCCGGGAAGGCCAGATGGATTTTGACGGGAGCACTTCTTTTGAACTTCGGACTGCTGGCGGGGCTGAAATATTATGGGTTTATCCTGTGGAATGTGAACGCGGTGCGGGGATGGTTCGGACAGGGCGCCGTCGGCGGTTCCGTACATATTGCGGCGTCTCTGGGGATCAGCTATTATACGCTGCAGCTTACGGGGTATCTGCTGGACTGCTACTGGAAGGTTGGCATGGTGCAGACGAGCCTGCCGAAGTTTGCCCTCTTTGCCTGTTATTTTCCGCAGATGACGTCCGGCCCTGTGAGCCGGTATAAGCAGGTTCAGGCCGGGTTGTATGGGGAGCATCTTTTTGACTATGGACAGGTGACCCACGGGCTGAAACGGATGGCGTGGGGACTTTTTAAGAAAATGGTGATCGCAGACAGGCTGGGCCTGATCGTCGATTCTGTTTACGGACATTATGAATCCAGTCATCTGCTTTTGATCTGGGCAGGGATATTCTGCTTTTCCGTACAGCTGTATACGGATTTCTCGGGCTGCATGGACATCATTCTGGGGACTTCGGAATGTCTGGGGATCAGGCTGCCGGAAAATTTCCGCAATCCTTTCTTTGCCACCACGATTCAGGAATTTTGGCAGAGGTGGCATATAACGCTGGGCACCTGGCTGAAAGACTATATCATGGATCCCGTGCTGAAATCCGACCGCTGGGTCAGGCTGGGGGAAGTTTCCCGCAAAAAGCTGGGACGGAAATGGGGAAAACGGATCCCGACCTATCTTGGTATGCTCATTCTCTGGCTTTCCATGGGATTGTGGCATGGCAGCGGCTGGAAATTTATCATCGGGGAAGGACTCTGGTTCTGGGTCGTGATCATCACCGGGAATATGTGCGGGAAATCACTGCAGAATCTGTTGAAAAAGCTGCACATTAACCCGAAGAACCTGTGGTGGATTACGTTTCAGCGGCTGCGGACGTTTTTCATTTTCAGCATCGGCCTGATCTGTTTCCGGGCTGCGGATATGGGAGAGGTGGTCAGAGTGCTGCGCGCAGGGGTGACACATTTCAGTCAGAGAGGGTTCAGCCAGGTCAAAGGGGATCTGGGCATGACGAACCTGATCCTGCTCTGCGCAGGGCTGGTGGTTCTGGCGGCGGTGGAGCTTATGCAGAACAGGGGAGTTGACGTTTTCCGGTGGATAACAGAGCGGAAGAGCGTGTTAAGCTGGGCAGCCTATGTGCTGGTGTGCGGGATGATCCTGCTGTCGTTGAGCACAGGGGGACAGAGCTTTATCTATGCCGGATTTTAGATTTTGAGAGCGGTTCCATTGTTTGCGGCAACGACTGATATGGAGGGACAGGGATGAAAAAGAAGCTGGCTGCCAAATTGTGTCTGCTGGGCCTGTTGTGTGTGGCATTTGTGTGTGGGGTGTCCATAACGATCGACCCGTACAATGTATTTCACTGGAGCAGTGTCAGGGACAACGGCGTAGAGCCGAATAAAAACTATGTGAAGACGCAGTACATACTTCATCATCCGGAAAAATACGACACGTTCATTTTTGGTAATTCCAGGGTAGGCTCCATGGATGCTGCCAAAATAGGCGATACGTGTTATAATATGTATTATTCGGAAGGGCTTCCGGCAGAAAGCTATGAGAATCTGCGGGCTTTTCTCGATGCCGGCGTGCAGGTGCGCAGGGTCTATCTGGGCATTGACGACGTAAGCTGTTTTGTAGACCCGTCCATTCATGACGATCAGTTGATCAGACGCCCTTTCCGGGCCGATGAGCCGGGGCTTTTGTTCCTGCTGGACTATCTGGACGCTTCCGTGGCGCTGCAGTCCCTGGAGACGATCTGCGCCTATACGGGGGAGGAGCCGGCATTTCACGAGCGGCTGTATTCGACGGGCAATTACTATCTGGATACGCAGTTGACAGCGGAGAGTCTGGCGCAGGAGGAATGGCCCAACTATTTTGCCTGGTACGGCGGGGAGGCGCTTGCGGACATCGCGCAGATCAAGGAATTGTGCGGGGAGAACGGCGTGGAGCTGGTGGTGTTCGTGAATCCGGAATTCTATGTCCGCTGGGATGAGGCAGTGGAGCGGGGGTATCTGGATTTTCTGGAACAGCTGGCGCAGGTGACGGATTTTTACAGCTTCGGCGGGCATAACAGTGTGACGTGCAGCATGGAGAATTTCCATGATATCAGCCATTATAAGCCGCAGGTCGGGGACAGTATGATCTATCTGCTGGAGCAGGGGATCGGAGAAACCGGCGGCAAGGCGGATACGGATGCGCCGCAGACGTGGAGTGATACGCTGGGTGATGAGGAGCGGCAGAGGATAGAATCCCTGCGCGATGAAGGATTCGGGCAGTACGTGACGGCAGAGAACATACAGGACTATCTGGCGAAGCTGCAGGGCGGCAGGCAGTAAGAAGAATCTATCGGATGACAGAAGAAGGAGTGCGAGGGAATGCGAGAACTGGAATACCCGTTTGACAGTGAATATTTGTATCATAAGAAGAAGTCGATCAGAAAGCAGCTGCTTGCACAGCTGGACGAAAAGAGCTGCCTGCACAAGAAGATCGCCATTCTCGGCGGTTCCACGACGAGGGATATCAGGTTGATGCTGGAACTCTTTTTACTGCAATACGGGATCAAACCGGAGTTCTATGAGTCGGAGTTTGACCAGTATTATCAGGACGCCATGTTTCCCAATCCGGCGCTGGAAGCGTTTGCGCCGGACGTGGTCTATCTCCATACGACGATCCGTAATATCGCGGATTTTCCGAAGATAAGCGACTCTGCGGAGACGGTGGAACAGCTGCTTATGCAGGAATACCGCAGATATGAGCAGATGTGGGACAGACTGGCGGCGGTGTACCACTGTGTGATCATCCAGAACAATATGGAATATCCCTACTACCGCATGATGGGCAGCAGGGACGCCAGCGATATCCACGGCAGGGTCAATTATGTGACGCGCCTGAATCTGAAATTTTATGAGTATGCACAGCGGACGGAACATTTCTATATTCATGATATCAATTATCTCTCGGCACAGTACGGATTAGAGCAGTGGTCGGATCCTTTTTACTGGCACAGCTACAAGTATGCGCTCTGCGTGCCGGCGATTCCGGAATTTGCGTTCAGCGTGGCTAAGATCATCAAATCCGTCTATGGGAAAAACAAGAAGGCCTTTGTTCTGGATCTGGACAATACGCTCTGGGGCGGTGTCGTGGGGGATGACGGCGTTGAAAATCTGGTGCTGGGGCATGAAACTTCCGCCGGGCAGGTTTATTGTGCGTTTCAGGAATATCTGAAAGCCTATAAAGAGTTCGGCATTCTGCTGAATATCGCTTCCAAGAATGATCATGAAAATGCGGTCGCGGGGCTGAACCATCCTGCGGGGGTGCTGCGTCCCGATGACTTTATCAAGATCAAGGCGAACTGGGAGCCGAAGGACAGGAACCTTCTGCAGATCGCGGAGGAATTGAATCTGATGCCGGACAGCCTGGTGTTTGTGGATGACAACCCGGCGGAACGGGAGATCGTCAGGGCGCAGGTGCCGGGCGCGGCGGTGCCGGAGATGCCGGCGGAACCGGCCCACTATGCGAAGATCATCGACCGCTCCGGTTTCTTTGAGGTGACCGGTCTGTCGGAGGATGACAGAAGGCGCACGGCCATGTATCAGGAAAACGACAGGAGGATGCAGGAGCAGGCCGCCTTTGCAGATTATGAGGAGTATTTGAAGGCCCTTGCCATGAAAGCGGAGATCGGGCCGTTTACTGCGGTGTACATGGCGCGGATCGCACAGCTCACCAATAAGAGCAATCAGTTCAACCTGACGACCAGACGCTACAGCCAGCCGGAGATCGAGGCGGTGGCGGCCGATCCGGCCTATATCACGCTTTATGGAAAGCTGGAAGATAAGTTCGGAGATAACGGGGTGATCTCCGTGGTGATCGGACACAGGCAGGAGCAGGTCTTACATATGGATCTCTGGATCATGAGCTGCCGCGTACTCAAAAGGGATATGGAGTTCGCGATGATGGATACGCTGGCGGAGCGCTGTATGGAAGCCGGCATCACGGAGATTCGGGGCTATTATTATCCCACGGCAAAAAATGCCATGGTAAAGGAGTTTTATTCCAGACAGGGATTTGATAAAATAGAGGAGGACGCCGCGGGAAATACGAAATGGCGTCTGGTGCTGACGGACGGATACGAGAAGAAAAACCGTGTGATCGCGGTAAACGGATGCGGAGGACAAGAGAGATGACAAGACAGGAAGTGTACGAAAATCTGAACGAAGTGTTTCAGTATGTGTTTGACGATGACAGTATTGAGGTAAACGACGAGACGACGGCCAATGATATCGAGGACTGGGACAGCTTCGAGCATATCAATCTGGTGATCGCCGTGGAGAAGCGTTTTCAGGTCAAATTTACCGTCGGAGAGGCCAACGAGATGAAGAACGTAGGCGAGATGGTAGACATTATTCTGGAGCGGATGCCGTAGGCAGGACATGCGGATCGCTTTGGCGGCAGCAGGATAGAATTCCGGATATCCCGCGTGGAGAGAGGGCGTTGCGGAGCGGTGTATTGGATGGACAAAGAAGAGAGGGAGCGGATGAACGAATATACCTATGAGCAGATTGCCGAAGGGCACACAGAATCCTTTCAGGTGACGTTGACAGAGGAGATGATGGAGCAGTTTTTGAGGATCACGGGGGATGTGAACCCGCTCCACAGGGATGCGGCGTATGCGCGGACGAGGCATTATGCGGATAAAGTAGTCTACGGCATGTTGACTTCCTCCTTCTATTCCACGCTGGCCGGCGTGTACCTGCCGGGGAAATACAGTCTGATCCACAGCGTGGAGAGTAAGTTCCTGCGGCCGGTGTATGTGGGAGACACCCTGACCGTATCCGGCGTGGTCAAGGAAAAAGAAGAGGCCTGCCGCATGTTGATCGTGAAGCTGCTGATCACGGATCAGAGCGGGGAAAAGGTGTCGAAGGGAACCATGCAGATCAAGATGCTGGACCAGGGAGAACAGGGAAGTGAATGAGACGATGGATAAAGTGATTCTGATAACCGGGGCCTCTTCCGATCTGGGGACGGCCTATATCGGGGAAAAAGGACAGGAGTATGCGCGGATCATAGCGCATTATCACCATGATAATGATAAATTTGCCGCTCTGCGGGCAGACTATGGGGACAGGATAACGCCGATACAGGCGGATTTTGGTGACCGCGGCAGTGTGCTGAGATTTGTGGAAGCGGTAAAGGCATCTGCGCCTGCGCCGACACATGTGCTGCATCTGGTGTCACCGCCGGCGGGCAGTGTACGGTTTCATAAGTGTACGGTGGACGATTATGAAAAGATGATGCAGGTGTCTTTCTACAGTATCGTGGAGATTCTGCGGGCCTTTCTGCCTGCCATGCAGAAGGCGGGATTCGGCAGGATCGTCTTTATGCTGTCGGCTTACGTGAAGATTCCGGATCCGAAGTATGCGGCGCCCTACGTGGCGGCCAAGTATGCCCTGCTTGGATTAATGAAAGACATTGCGGCGGAATATGCGTCGAAGGGCATTACCGCAAACGGCGTCTCCCCGCAGATGATAGAGACGAAGTTCCTGCAGGAGATACCGGAGCTGATCCTGGAGAAACAGCGCATTGCCGGGCCGCTGAAACGCCTTTTAACAACGGATGATATTTTACCGGTCATGCATATGCTGCTCTCTGACGCGGCGGCGGTCACGGGGGAGAATATCGGGATAACCGGAGGAAACTATATATTATGACAAGAAAGATAGCATTTCACTTAAACTGCCTGGAACAGGGCGGCGCGGAGCGGGTGGTCACCAATCTGGCGAGCCAGTTTGCGGCGGGCGGCTATGAAGTCCTGATCGCCACGGAGTGGTACGGCGAGAATGAGTTTCAGACGGATGAGCGTGTCAGGCGCGTACATGTGGGACTGCGGGAGGGCGATGAGAAAAAGCATCGCCTTATTCAGTTTTATCTGCGGGTCAAATATTTAAGAGAATTTCTGAAAAAAGAGAAGCCGGATATTCTGATCCCTTTTGCACGAAAAGCCTTATACAGAGGGTTGATGGCGGCTTATTTCATCAAGATACCGGTGCTGATCTCTATTCGGACCGATCCGGCCGGGCATTATGAAGAGCGGGCGGATAAAATACAGATTCCGCTTCTTTTTCCGCGGGCGGACGGCTGTGTATTCCAGACGGAAGGGGCGAAGGCGTTCTTTGCGCCGAGACTGCAGGAGAATTCCCGGATCATCTTAAATCCCATCAATCCAAAGTATATCGGTGTGCCGGAGCCGGCGGAGAGAACGAAGACGGTTGTGCAGTCCGGGCGGCTGGTGGATTTTAAAAATCAGCCAATGCTGATCCGGGCCTTTGTGGAAGTGCATAAGAAGTATCCGGCGTATGATCTTAAAATATACGGCGGGGATTCTTTTGACGGGACGAAGGAGATTCTGGAGCGGATCATAGAAGAGAACCAGGCCCAGTCCTATGTGCACCTGATGGGGGCCAGCGACAGTCTGGAAAAAGAACTGGCGGACGCGGCGCTGTTTGCTTTTACTTCGGACTGGGAGGGGCTGCCGAATGCGCTGATGGAGGCCATGGCGCTGGGGCTGCCGATCGTGGCGACAGACTGCCCCTGTGGCGGCCCGCGCACGATCATGACCCACGAGAAGGACGGGCTTTTGATTCCCATCAAAGACCAGAAGGCGCTGGAGGAGGGGATCCTGCGCCTGATCGAAGACAGAGAGTTGGCGGAAAGGCTGGGAAGAGAAGCCCGCAAAATTGCCGACAGGGCCGGCGGACAGGCGGTTTATGAACAGTGGAAGGCATACATTGAAGAGTTGTGTGACGGATAGCGATGACCGGAAAGGGACAGATTCGGCGGCAGGGAAGCAGGAGGCCGGACGGCTGCCCTGACAGACCTGTCCTGAAAAAAATGGTAGACCAACGGGCCGGGTGCTGTTACAATCACAGTATGGAATGATCTGACAGGCGTTGGTCTGGCCGGGCAATTCCCGATAAAATGATAAAAAGCGAGGAAATACTATGTTTTCATATGACGACTACAGAGAGATCATCAGAATCATACAGGCCACCGGAAGGCACTGCGGTTATGCGGAGGCGCTTGGCCGGGAGAAGTTCGTTATCATGCGGCATGATGTGGAGTACAGCGTGGACAGGGCCTATCAGATGGCGCGGGTGGAGCAGAGTATGGACTTTGTATCTACATACTTTTTCCAGTGGACGAACAACTCCTATAATATCCTTTCCCGGAAGAATATGGATATGATCAAGGATATGCACGAGAGAGGGCAGCATATAGGCCTGCATTTTGCGCTGAACGGGATGACGGACATGAAGCAGGTGCGCGGGCGCATCAAAATGGAGATGGAGATCTTAAGTGAAATGTTCGGATTTGAGATCACGGAATTCTCCGTTCACAGGCCGTCGAAGGATATCCTGCGGGAGAACATCAAGATGGAAGGGATCCTGAATGCCTATCAGGATGATTTCTTTACATTTGCAGATAGAATAACGGATGATACGGAATTGAAGGTCAAATATATGTCGGATGCAAACCATATCTGGCGTTATGGATATCCGGACGAACAGAGTATCACGGGTTATGATAAAGTGCAGATTCTGACGCATCCTTTCGCCTGGAGCAGGAAGGGATGCAATAATTTCGAGAATTACAGGGCGCTGCTGCAGGAGAAGTACGTGGAGCTGGTGGAGTCCGTGGATCATGAGTGCAAGGACTTCGGGGAGTATAAGGAGTATTTTCTGGAGAAGGACGTGCGTTGACCGTGGAGGAAGAGACTGTCTATGTGTGGAATATGTGGTTATATCAGCAGAAAGAGGATTACGGAAGAACAGCTGCGGGCGATGAACGATACGATGTATCACAGAGGGCCTGACGACAGCGGCGCGGAGATCTATGAGATGCGCGGCGGCTGGCAGGTGGGATTCGCGCAGCGGCGGCTCTCTATTCTGGATCTGTCGCAGCTGGGGCACCAGCCGATGCATTCAGAGGACAGACGGATTTCTGTCGTATATAATGGAGAGATTTACAATTTTCAGGAATTGAGAGAAGAACTGGCGGACTATTCCTTTCGGTCAGACTGTGACACGGAGGTGATCATAGCCGCCTATTTAAAATGGGGCATAGCGTGCCTGGAGCGGTTCAACGGCATGTTCGCCATCGCTTTATACGACAGGGAGTCGCAGGAAGTATATCTGGTACGGGACCGGATCGGCAAGAAGCCGCTCTACTACTGGTATGAGGATGGGGAGCTTGTGTTTGCCTCGGAGTTGAAACCAATCATGAAGTGTCCGGGTTTTACGGCGAAGATTGAAGAGCGGGTGTTATCCAGATATCTTTTCCAGCAGTATATCAATGCGCCGGAGAGTATCTGTCAGAATGTCTACAAGGTAGAGCCGGGGGCGGTTCTGCGGTTTCATCAGGGCGGGATCAGTACATGGAAATACTGGGATATCAAAGAGGCCTACCACCGGGCGCAGACGGAGCGGATCGAAGATTACAAAGAGGCGAAGGAGCAGTTGAAGACGCTTCTTAGGCAGTCCGTGAAGATGCGCATGATCGCGGATGTGCCTTTGGGATCTTTTCTGAGCGGCGGTTATGATTCGTCTCTGGTGACGGCGATCGCGCAGGAATGCTCGGAAAGCCCCGTGAAGACCTTTTCTATTGGTTTTCATGAGGAAAAATATAATGAAGCGAAATATGCCAGAGCCGTGGCGGAGCATCTGGGAACAGACCACACGGAGCTTTATATCGACGAGCAGGATATGTTTAAGCTGGTGGAGAGCATCCCGAAGTATTATGATGAACCGTTTGCGGACAGTTCACAGATCGCGACCATGATGGTATCCCAGCTGGCGAGAGAGCATGTGACGGTTGCGCTCTCCGGGGACGGCGGGGATGAATTCTTCTGCGGCTACAATATTTATGACAATGTGGGACAGGCTCAGAAACTGGACAGGCTGGGCGGTATGGTTCACGGCCTGTGCAACCTGCCGGGGATCAGGCAGATGCATATGGAGGAGAGACTGCCCTTTAAGGTGCGTGTGATCGCCGGGAACAGGGAGCGGGAGAGCAAGACGCAGTTTGGCGCCGGGAACTATCCTGCCAGGGCCAGAGCGATGGTAAAGAGACTTCCGGCAGGAGAAGAGGCTCTGCCGGTCCAGTATCTGACCGAGAGCGGATACGGTGTGCAGGACTGGCAGATCAGAAGGATGCTGCTTGATATGGACACGTATCTGCCGGGGGATATTCTCTGCAAGGTGGACCGTGCGTCCATGAAGTATTCTCTGGAATCCCGATGCCCGATCCTGGATAAAGAAGTGATGGAATGCTCGTTTAGGATTCCGCATAAGTACAAATACGCGGGCGGCAGTAAGAAGTATATTCTGAAAGATATCGCCTATGATTATATTCCGAAGGAGCTGCTGGAGCGTCCGAAAGTGGGCTTCGGTGTTCCTCTGGACAAGTGGCTGCGGGGGCCGCTGCGGGAGCAGCTGTCAGATTACAGCAGTTATGAATATCTAAAAAAACAGGGTGTTTTTGATGCGGAGTATGTATCCGGCAAGGTTGGGGAGTATATAAAAACAGGTGATGCCGGTCCGGCTACAGGCGCGAATTACTCAAAAATAACGTGGTCTTTCTTTGTATTCCAGCAGTGGTATGAGACGTATATGCGTTCCTGAAAGAATGGCCTGCAGGAGATGATAACAGGAGTTTCTGCAGTTGTATGGTGTTATTTATTCGAAGATTATGGCCCCGGATTACGATGCAAAGCATAAAATGAAGGGCACAGGACGAACGAAATCACAGATGAAAGCACAACGGAATCCGGGACGGCATCTGCAGAAAAAGAAGGATAATGCAGAAAAACTGCATATTTTGCAGTGTACGGTTTTGATCACGCAGCAACTGTCAAAATATGGCATATCATAACTTGTGGAATGCTGTAAAAAAGTAAGATCAGATTTGGAAAGTGAATTGTTTTAAAGGCAAAAAGACAGATAATAATATAAATTGCGCATACAATTTAAATAAAGAAAACAAATGTAAATTTAATAAAAATAGTGTTTTCTGGAAGTTTTGCAGGAGAAATGAAGAAAAAGCACGAAATTTGACTCTTTAAAAATAAAAATGAAGGATTTTATGCAAAACGATGAAAAGAAAAAAGGGGAAAAAGCACATATGTTTTTATATCGGGTCCCTGCATAAGGGAGGGGCCGAGCGGGTATTCGTAAATCTGGCCGGGTATTTTCAGGAAAAAGGATATCAGGTGACTATGGTCACGCAGTATCAGTTTCCGGCAGCGGAAGAGTATGCATTGCCGCCGGGGGTGAGAAGAGTCCTGTCCGATCTGACGGAGGCGGAATTGAGTAACAGCCGTATTATTAATTTCTGCCGCCGGGTGAGTAAGCTTCGCCGGATCTGGAAAAGGGAGAAACCCAACCTGGTGTTATCATGCATCGGCAAAAATAATTTCATGACAGTTGTTACGACAATGTTCACAAAGACGAAGGCAGTGGTGTCTGTGGTGGGGGAGGCGAAGGAGGAATATCCGGGCCGGCTCATGCGGCTGCTGGCCAATCTTCTTTTTCCACTTGCGGGAGGCATCATATTGCAGACGGAACGTTCCCGTTATTTTTTTCACAGGATCGTTCAGAAACGGGCTGTTATTTTACCGAACTCCCTGAACCCTGATTTTATAAGACCAAGATATGAAGGAAAGCGGGAGGAACGGATCGTGTCCGTGGGACGCATGGATGCGAACAAAAATCATGAGATGATGATCCGGGCCTTTGCGGCTCTGGCAAAGCGGTATCCGGCGTATACGCTGACTATATATGGAGAGGGAGAGCTGCGCGGGCATCTGGAAGCGCTGGCTGCAGAGCTTGGTGTGGCGGACAGGGTGTTTCTGCCCGGGGTGATTCCGGATGTGGCCAGGCAGACCCGGCGGGCGGCTCTTTTTCTGTTGACATCTTATTCGGAAGGGGTTTCCAATGCTTTGATCGAGGCGTTGGCAGGCGGGCTGCCGGTGATCGCTACGGATGTGCCGAGCGGGGGCACTGTCGAGTTAATAACAGATGGTATGAATGGATTGATCATTCCGGCGGGAGACGGGAAAGCGCTGGAGCAGGCCATGGATCGTGTGCTGGGGGATCCGGATTTCGGGGACCGGCTGGGCAGGGAAGCCGCGAAGATTCAGGAACGGCTGGCGCCGGAGCGGGTGAACGGATTGTGGCAGGCATACTTTGAAAAGATCATGGGAGGAACCTGTGGAAGGAGAGGACAGCATGAAGCAGAGTAAATTATGGATTGCTGTGCAGATAGCGGGATTTGTGGGAATCTTTCTGCTGCTGCTTGTGCCGGTATCTTATATGGTAAGGACGAACGGCGACGTGAAGGACCGTTTTTCCGGATTTTATGCGGAGAAGAAAGACTCGCTGGATATCGTGATGATCGGATCAAGTCCTGTGTTCCCCTACTATGCGGCGCCGAAGCTGTGGGGGGAGACCGGGATCGCCATGTATCCGCTGTCTTCTAATGTGCAGCGCCCGGCCGCCATGAAGTATCTTGTGGAGGAGACGGAGAAGAGCCAGTCGCCTTCGCTGTATGTTTTTGAGATGCGGATGTTTACCATAGAGGACGAAGGAATGCGGGAAAATATGGCATACACCAGAGGTGTGACGGATAACATGCGCTATTCACTGCAGCGTGTAAGGACGATCCAGGCGCTGGTGCCGGAAGAGGATGAGGAGGGCAGGCTCAGTTATTATCTGGATATCATGAAGTACCATACCAACTGGAAGATGCTGGCCCTGCCTTCGGAGTGGGCCAATATGGCATATCGAAAGGCCCATCCGTACAAGGGCTATACCTTTAAGGACGAGGTGGGGCCGCAGCCCATGCCGGACTGCGGCGGCGCAGAGGGACAGCGAGCCATCCCGCCGGAACAGGAAGCGTGCCTGCGGGATCTGCTCTCCTTTTTGCAGGAAGAGGGAAAAGAGGGACTGTTTATTGTCTCGCCTTACGGAGAATCTCTGGAAGAACAGCAGATGTATAATTATATGGAAGAGATCGTGACAGCCTGCGGTTACCGTTTTTTGAACATGAACAATCATTATGAAGAGATCGGGATTGTCTTTGAAGAGGATTTTGCGGATTACGGCAGTCATACCAATGCCGTAGGGGCCGAGAAGTGTACGGATTTTCTGCGGGAGTATCTGCTGGAGCACTATACTTTTTCAGATAAACGCGGGGAAGATGCGTATCAGTCCTGGGAGGAATCATACGACCGGTGGAAAACGGAGATGGAGACGGCGCGGGTGACCATCGCGGACAGGATCGCGCGGGGAGAATATGCGGAGATCGTGGAGTAAGGGGCGGAATGGATTGAGGAAGAAACCGGTCAGGCGGGAGACGAGGAACAGGCAGGAGAACGGGAACAGACAGATTTCGCAGCGGGGAAGCCGGAGGCTGAGCCGTTATGGCGGGAGGGGATGAATATATGTGCGGGATTGCCGGATTTTGTAATTGGGGAGCGGATTGGCAGCGTAATATAGAGCGGATGAACGAACGGATGTTACACAGGGGGCCGGATGCTTCCGGGATCTGGGCATCAGAGGATAAGGAAGTAGTCCTCGGGCACAGGCGCCTTTCCATTGTGGATCTGACACCGTCGGGGGCACAGCCTATGGTTTCGCATAACGAACGCTATGTAATGGCCTACAACGGGGAAATCTATAATTACGGGAGGATCCGTGCAAGGCTGCTTGAAGAGCGGAGAGTGGCTGCTTTCAGAGGCACGTCTGACACGGAGGTGCTTCTGGAGGCAGTCTCTGCATATGGATTGGAGAAAACACTTGCCATGGCAAAAGGGATGTTCGCCATAGCGGTATATGATAAAAAAGAGCGGGTGTTATCGCTGGCCCGTGACCGGGTGGGGGAGAAGCCGTTATATTATGGTTTTGTGCGGGGAGAACGGTTTGTATTTGCCTCGGACTTAAACTCCATCACAGCTCTGGACGGGTTTGACAACGGGATAAATACGGGGGTCCTGCGGCAGTATTTCCGGTACGGTTATATTCCGGCCCCCTATTCGATCTATGAGAAGATCTGGAAACTGCAGCCGGGAAAGATCTTAAAGATCCGCTGTCCCTTCCGGCAGTATGAGACAAAGACTTACTGGTCCATGTATGAGACGGCGCTGATGGGACAGGCGCAGCTTTTTAAAGGAAGTGAGGAGGAGGCGTCCAGGGAGCTGGAACACCTCTTGAAGGAATCGATCCGCGGACAGATGATGGCGGATGTGCCGGTGGGGGCTTTTCTATCCGCGGGAATCGACAGCAGCACGGTGGTGGCTTTGATGCAGTCCTTGAGTGAGCGGAAGGTGAAGAGCTTTACGATCGGCATGTGGGATGAGAAGTTCAATGAGGCCGATGTGGCGAAGCAGATCGCGGCGCATCTGGGAACGGATCACACTGAGCTGTATATTACGGAGAAGGAGGCCCGGGATGTGGTCCCGCATCTGGCGGGCATGTTCGGGGAACCTTTTGCGGATTCCTCGCAGATCCCTGCTTATCTGGTGAGCAGAATGACGCGGGAGCACGTGACGGTATCTCTGAGTGGAGACGGCGGGGACGAGTTGTTCTGCGGGTACAATACTTACGGCTCTCTGGCGCGGAGCTGGAACAGGATCAGATGGATCCCGACGGTGGCGCGCAGGGCGGCCGGCGCCTGTCTCGGCAGTATGGACAGGTACCGCAGCGGCCCGGGGGCAGTGAGAGCCAGACTGCTGGGGGCAGCCGGGATAGAAGACATGTATCTGCGGTCGCAGATCGGAGAGGGACTTGAGCTTGTGAGGCCGGAGGCTGTAACGGACGCCTGTCCGACGGTGATGGATACTTATCCGTCCGGCGTGCTCTCCTGTCCGCAGCACAATCTGATGTTGATGGATCTGCAGATGTATCATCCCGACGATATTCTGAACAAAGTGGACAGGACGGCCATGGCGGTCTCTCTGGAGACGAGGGTGCCGATGCTGGATAAGGATGTGGTGGAGTTTGCCTGGAGGCTGCCGCTGTCTTACAGACGGCAGGACGGCGTTACGAAAAAGGTTCTGCGTGATATTTTATACAGGTACGTGCCGGCAGAGTTGATGGAACGCCCCAAAAAGGGATTCAGCATCCCGCTGCAGAAGTGGCTGCTGGAGCCGGCGCTGCGGGCATGGGCGGAGAGTCTGCTTGATCGGGCAGTGCTGGAGCAGCAGGGGATTCTGAATGCGGATGCGGTCCGCAGGATGTGGGAAGACTATGTGGAGCGGGGAATCTGGCGGGTACAGATCTGGTATGTGCTGATGTTCCAGGAGTGGATGCATCTGCATCTGACACAGGAAGTGCTTTAGAATGCTTTAGAACGTACAGCCTGCACACAGGCAGCTGCGGGAAGTAACGCCATTTGATATCAGAGAAAGCGTAAAGGGAAAAGAAACAGATGAAAATATTGGAACACTACCGGCCGGCCGGAATAAGGGAAGAGGCGCAGAAGGATCTGATCTCGGTGATCGTGACGGCTTACAATATCGCCGCTTATATTGAGCGGGGCGTGGGCTCTGTCTGTGCCCAGACTTACCGCAATCTGGAAATCATCGTGGTGGACGACGGCTCTACCGATGATACAGGTGTTATCTGTGACCGTCTGGCAGCAAAAGACAGCCGGGTGCAGGTCGTTCATAAGGAAAACGGCGGCCCGGCGGAGGCCAGAAACAGAGGGATCGCCATTGCGAAGGGCAGCTATATCGGCTTCGTGGACGGGGACGACTGGATCGACCCGGATATGTATGAGAAAATGCTTGGAGCGCTGCAGGAGCAGGGGGCGGATCTGGCCATCTGCAGATACCGGCAGGTGTATAAGACGCATACGGAGGATGCCTCGGTAGACCGGGCGGTGCTGTTTCAGGGGCAGGAAGCACTGCAGTATTATGTGCAGGAGACGAAGGAGTATGCGATCCAGAATGCGGCGTGGAATAAACTATATAAGAAGGAGATCCTTACGGGTATCGCTTTTCCGGTGGGGAAATGGTATGAAGATATCATGTTTGCCACGATGGCCCTTGCCCGGGCGGAATGCTGTATTTACCTTGACACGGCCTGTTATAACTATATAATAGACAGAGAGGGAAGCATCATGAATACACAGATCAATCCGCGCACCTTTACGGACCAGATTCCGGCTTATTATGAGAAGACGGCGTTTCTCAAGGGAATGGGAAGGCAGGATCTCGCAGATATTCATGATTATTTTTTTTATAAAAGGCTGCTGCTCTTCTATGACCAGATGGAGAAGTCGGGGAGGGCTGACAGAGAAACGTATTTAAATAAAATAACAGAAATTATTATCGAGAATCAGGAACACTACGATGCGGCCTTTGGCTGTCCGGTGGCGGATCCGAGAGACGGCAGGAAGATGCGCCTGTTTCTGAAATCTCCGAAGCGCTACAGCCGCAGGATCCATATAGAAGAACAGCTGATCATTCCCTTGAAGGTGAAGGTCAGGAAGATGCTGCATATCGGGCGGTGACGCGACAGGACGAATGCTAAATTACAAATGTTTTCATAACAGATGTTTTTGAATTGGGATCAGAGGAATGGTCATAATACAGCTTGCAGGCGGTCTGGGCAATCAGATGTTCCAGTATGCCTTATATTTACAACTTAAAAGCCAGGGCCGGACAGTGAAGATCGACGACGTGTCGGGATTCGAGGAAGACAGACAGAGAGAGCCTGCGCTCGGCGCTTTTGGCATCACATATGAGCGGGCCTCCAGACCGGAGCTGGAAGCGATGCTGGACTGTTCGCCGCAGCTTCGGCATAAAATACGGCGGAAGCTGTGCGGTAGGAAGAAGAAGGCTTATTTCGAGGAAGATAAAAGATATAAGCCTGCGGTTTTGACCTGGGATGATATTTATCTGGAAGGGTACTGGCAGACGGAGAAGTATTTTCAGACAGTGACCGGGCAGGTGAAGGATACGCTGGATCCGGACAGACTTCTTGCGGCTGAGGCGAAAGCCTGCGGCATTGGTGGAAGCCGGAGCACGTCTACGCCTTACAAAGCAGCCCATGATGCGGGCGGCAGGACGCTGGCTCAGTGGCTTGCGCAGACATCGGCTACGGAGTCGGTGAGCGTGCATATCCGCAGGGGCGATTATCTCTTGCCGGAGAATCAGGCGCTTTTTGGCGGCATCTGCACGGAAGACTATTACCGGGCGGCTATGGCGCGGATGCAAAAGATGCACCCGGGCTGCGTCTTTTATCTTTTTACCAACGATAAACAGTGGGCCGGAGAATGGGCTGACAGAGGACAGATAGAGCCTGTGGCGCTGACGGATGTTCCGGACAGCGGTATGGGAAGGGACTACGCGGAATTCCTGCTGATGAGCAGATGCAGGCATAACATACTGGCCAACAGCAGTTTCAGCTGGTGGGCTTCCTATCTGAATAAAAATCCGCACAAGACAGTGCTGGCGCCGGACCGGTGGCTGAACGGCTGGGACTGTGAGGATTTCTACCGGGCGGATATGCAGAAAGTCACTGCAGGGTGACGACGCGCACGGACAGGATGCGCAGGGGAGATACCCTGCATTATGAAAGGGACTCGATTTCATGAAGAAACATACATCAGAAGAAAATCAGGAAAAGAAAGTTACCCTGCTGCAAAAGGTAAGCTATCTTTTCGACAGAAAACAGAAAAGACAGATCGCGGGTCTGGCGCTGCTGATCCTGATCGGCGGACTGCTGGAGACCGTCGGGGTGTCTATGCTCCTGCCAGTGGTGCAGGCGATCATGGATCCGGAACAGCTTATGGAGAATGAACTGGTGGGTAAGGTGACGGAGGCGCTGCATATAGAGACGAGCAGACAGCTTATCATCCTTATGTTGGGCGCACTGATCGCATTGTATGTGGTCAAGAATGCGTACCTGCTGTTTCAGACTTATGTGCAGAATACCTTCGTTACGCGCAACCGCAACCGCATGATCAGCCGCGTGATGCGGGAATTTCTGAACAGACCCTACGAGGAATATCTGGGGGCGGACATCCCTACGGTATTCCGGCTGACGGACAGCGATATTCCCAATGCATTTCAGATGATCCTGGTGATGATCCAGATGGTGACGGAGATCGTGGTGGCGGGTTTCCTCTGTATCGTGCTGGTGGTGGTGAGTCCGGCCATGTCGCTTTTTATCTTCTGTATTTTCCTGGGGATGACACTGATGATCACGAAGGTGTTAAAGCCCAGACTCAACGCTATCGGGCATAAGAATCAGCAGATCCAGTCCCGGATCGCCAAGTGGAGGATTCAGTCGATCTACGGGTTAAAAGATGTCAAGGTGCTGCACAGGGAAGAATTTTTCGTGCGCAATTATTATGAGAGCGGCGCCATCGGCGCGGATGTGGCCAGAAATTACGCGGTGTTCAACAATCTGCCGCGGCTGCTGATCGAGACGATCTTTATGGCGTCGATGCTTCTGTTTATCATGCTGTATATGCTGCGGGGCGGCAATATCACGGTGCTGATCCCTCAGCTGTCGGCTTTTGCGGTGGCGGGAATCCGGGTGATGCCGGGGACGAACCGGATCAATACGTATCTGTCGGAGATCGCCTATTCCCAGCCCTGTCTGGATTATCTGTATGAAAATCTGACGGCAAATATGAAGATGGACGTAAACGGCAGCGTGACCGGGCTGGCCAGAGGAGGCGGGGCGCAGACGCAGGAGGTCAGGACGCATCTGCAGGATAAGATCGTGCTGGATCATATCACCTACGCCTATCCGAATACGGAGAAGAATATTTTTACCGACGCTCATATGGAAGTAAAAAAAGGTCAGTCGGTGGGCATCATGGGCCCTTCCGGCGCCGGGAAATCTACGGTTGTGGATATTCTGCTGGGGCTTTTGCGGGTGCAGGCGGGGACGATCACCTGCGACGGGGTGAATATTTTCGATAATTATGCGGACTGGCTTTCAAAGATCGGCTATATTCCGCAGTCCATCTATCTGATCGACGAGTCCATCCGGGACAATATCGCCTTCGGTATAGATGCGGACAAGATAGACGACAGGCGGATCTGGGAGGTGTTGGAGGAGGCGCAGCTGAAAGAATTCGTGGAGGAACTGCCGGAAGGGCTGGATACGACCATAGGTGACAGGGGTGTCAGAATATCCGGCGGACAGCGGCAGCGTCTGGGCATCGCCAGGGCGCTTTATCACAATCCGGAGATCCTGGTGTTTGACGAGGCCACTTCGGCGCTGGACAATGATACGGAGAAGGCGGTCATGGATGCGATCAACAATTTCCACGGCAGGAAGACGATGGTGATCATCGCCCACCGCCTCAATACCATCGCCAAGTGTGATGTGATCTACAAAGTGGACGGCGAGAAGATCGTGGAGACGAAATTACAATGACGCAGGTGCAGGCGGGTGCTGCTTAAAGGCCCGGTTTGCGCATCCGGGCTGAGGATGAATGGAGAATCAGGATGTTAGGAATTGAGACACAGGAAGGCTTCGGGCTGGGCAATCAGCTGTTCTTCTATATTACGACCAGATGCATTGCGCTGGATAAAGGGTATGCATTCAGCGTGCTGGATCCGGAGCATTTTGCCAATAACATGCACAGTGACTGCGGGCTGTACTTTATGGATCTGGATATGGGCGTCCCTTCGAAGAAGGAGGATTATCAGAAAGTCTTTCAGGAGAAAGAGACGAGACTTTTTGCAGGCAACTCCAGACACGACCTGACGCATGGCGTCTATGTCACGGACACCGACCAGGCGCTGTTTGCGGTGGAGGACGATACGCTGCTCTACGGGAACCTGCAGGCAGAGGATTATTTTATTGCCCATAAAGAAGAGATCAAAAAGTGGCTGGCGGTCAGGCCGGAGTACGACTGTAAGGAATACAGCAGGGACAATCTGTGCATCCTGCATCTGCGGTGCAGTGACTATATGGGTTCGCCGGAGCTTTTTCTGCGGAAAAAATACTGGCTCATGGGCATGAAGCAGATGCGCAGGATCAACCCGGCGATGGAGTTTATGATCATCACCAATGATGTGAAGGAAGCAGGGAAGCTGCTGCCCGGCATTCCGGCGTACAATTTTGATCTGGCAAAAGACTACAGTGTGTTGAAAAATGCGAAATATCTGCTGCTGGCGAATTCTTCGTTTGCCTATTTTCCGGCTTTTACGAGCGATACGGTGGAGTATATCCTGGCGCCCAAGTACTGGGCCAGACATAATGTGTCTGACGGTTACTGGGCATCGGAACAGAATATCTACGAGGGCTGGCATTATATGGACCGCAAAGGCAGGGTCTTTACGGCCGAAGCGTGCAGGCAGGAGCTTGCCGCCTATAAGAAGACGTCGAAGAAGTATGCGGCCGTGAATGTGCGGCCGGCGGGGCTGCGGCTCAAGTTGATGGAACTGCACGGGCAGTATATCTATAAGAAGGCATACGCAGGCAAGATCGCGCGGGGCGTGATGCGGCGGGTGCGTAAGATTCTCCCGGCGCGGGGGTGAGATGAGGAAATATGAGAAAGGAGCCGCTATGTGTACAAAAATGCAGCTTGATAATATAGCAAGACAGATGGCGCAATCTTATCGCTCCGTGTATGGAAATGATGTTGTTGCGATTTATTTGTATGGCTCTTACGCGAGAGAAGATTTTGATCATGAATCGGATATAGATATTACAGCAATAGTCAAAGGAAACAGAATGGATCTGCAAAATAAATTGAAACAGGTGTGGAATATATCCGCCGATATCGGTTTGGAGAATGATGTCGTCGTCTCACCGACAGTGATACCCTTTGATGAATTTGAGGAGTATAAGCAGACACTTCCGTTTTATATGAATATCCGGAAAGAAGGAAAACAAATTGGATAATCTGATGAAGTATAGACTTGTCGGCAGGGCGCTGACAGAGCATATAGAACGGATACCGATGAAAAGAATGGCGATATATGCCGGGATCCTGCTGGCGGTATCTTTGCTGCCGCTGCTTTTGCTGGGCAGATATAACGTGATGTGTGCGGATGATTATGATTACGGCAGGGCGGTACATGATACCTGGCTGGCGACCGGTTCCGTGTGGCAGTCGATCCGGACAGCGTGGCAGCAGAATATGACTTTTTACCGGGACTGGCAGGGGACTTATGTATCCTGTTTTCTGATGGCGCTTTCGCCCATGAATTTTCATTATGAGACGGCCTGGGTCGTGCCGGTGGTGATGGTCGGTATGTTTGCAGGCTCAACGTTTGTTCTGGGAAAACATATTTTGTGCAGATGGCTGGGTGCAGAGGGGGCAGGCGGCAGTTTTGTGATGTTTCTTCTGCTTTTTCTGTTCTATCAGGTCCTGGAGGCTCCTTATGAGGGAATCTACTGGTACAATGGGGCCACACATTATGTGCTGATGCAGTCGGTGTGGTTTTTTACGCTGGCGGCGATCTCGGCCGCCCTGTGGACGCCGAAAAAGTCCCGGGAAGTGCTTTTGTGTGTGACCGCGGCGCTGCTGGCGGTGATCGTGGGCGGCGGCAATCTGGTGACCGGACTGCAGGCGGAGATTCTGATGGTCTTTCTGCTGCTCTATGCGGTGGTCGTCAACCGCAGGAAGATCGTGGCGGTGGCGATTCCTTTCTGTACGGGTACAGTCGGGTTTCTGTTCAATATACTGGCGCCGGGGAATATCCAGCGCAGCAGTCTGGATACGGATGAAGGGTATTCGGCGCTTGTGTCGGTGGTGCTGTCCTTTTACAATGCGGTGGTCTATATGATCCGCTGGACACCGGTGTTTGTGCTCCTGATCTGGCTGCTGCTGCTCCCGGTGCTCTGGAAAATGATGAAACAGTCCAGACGGACGTTTGCGCATCCGGTGCTGGTGACGTTTGGGGCTTTCTGCGTGCTTGCCGCCATGTTCACCCCGACCCTGTTTGCGCTGGGGATGGTGGGGCTGGCCAGAGTGGACAATATCATCCAAATGGTATATTATCTGTGTCTGTTTCTGGTGACAGCCTACTGGCTGGGGTATTTTGCCCACAGAGGGCGAAGCGGCGCGGGCGAGACGCTGGGCACTTTTCTGGAAAAGACGCGAGGCAGGATGACGGCGGCATTCCTGCTGCTGGTTCTTGTGGTGTGGTGTTTTACGGGGGATAAAAATACGTATGCCGGCATATCGGCACTACGTTCGTTATATAACGGCGAGGCACAGACTTTCTATGAGGAAGCCATGGAACGGCACAGGATTTATGTGGATGAGACGGTGGTGGATGTGGAGATCAGGCCCTATTCCGCAAGGCCCGCCCTTTTTGACTTTAACGATCTGACGGAGGATGCCGGCAACTGGCTGAATCTGGCGGTGATGCAGTACTACCATAAGGCTTATGTGAAACTGGTGGAGGAGTAAGGAACGGTTGTTCCTGAGAAGGGAGGACATGATGGCCGGTAAATTGAAACTGCCCAATGTCACGCTGGCGGCAATGACCAGCGTGGATCTGTATGAGACGATCAAAGCGATGCAGTACAGTATGCGGCAGATCGAGTTCGGGGATGTGGTGCTGATCACCCACAGAAAACCGCTTACCCTGCCGCGCAGCATACGGTATTCCCATACATCAAAGCTGGACAATATTGATAAATTTAATTACAAAATGGTCTATGAGCTGGGAGAGCATATTCATACGGACTATATGCTGCTGGTACATGCGGACGGTTTTGTGGTGCATCCGGAGAGCTGGCGGGAGGAATTTCTTCAGTATGATTACATCGGTTCGCCCTGGCCGCTGCCTGCAAATGACTATGCCTACCGCGACACGAAGGGGCAGATCTGCCGGGTGGGCAACAGCGTTTCCATCCGCAGCAAACGGCTGCTGGACTTCCCGAAACAGGCGGCTCTCAAGTGGGAAAAAATGGAAGACGACAACTACAACGAGGATACGTTTCTGTGCTGTAAATATAAAAATGTGATCGAGGACGCGGGTATGCGGTTTGCGCCGATCGAGGTAGCGAAATATTTCGGGCACGAGCATATGATTCCGGAAGTGATGGACGTGGAGGCGCCCTTTCTTTTTCATAAATGGCGGGGGCGAAACGCGCAGTATCCGAAGTTTGAGAACCCCTGGAAGGTCAGGTGGCAGAAGGTGAAGGATACGGTCAGGCCGTTTCTGTTCTGGCGCAAATGGAGGTAAAAATGATTTACGATTGCATCCCTTTTTTTAATGAACTGGATATTTTGAAGCTGAGAATGCAGATCATGGCGCCTTATGTGGATAAGTTTGTGCTGGAGGAGTCTACGGTGACTTTTTCCGGGGAGCCGAAGGAGATGATCTTTGCGAAGAACCGGGAGATGTTCCGGGAATTTGCGGATAAGATCGTCTATGTGGCGGTGGACAATTCGCCCATGAGCGGCGTGACGACTCATGAGCGGGACAAGTTTCAGAAGAATCAGCTGATCCGCGGCATGCGAGGATGCAAACCTGACGATATTGTCATTTTCAGTGATGTGGATGAGATTCCGGATCCGCGGACGCTGCAGAAGGTGCTGGCACATTTTGACGCTTCGAAAATATATCATCTGGCGCAGCGGATGTTCTACTGCTTCTTAAACATGGAAGAGATATCGGGCAATCTGCTGTCGATCACGGGAGAATTTCCGGGTGTGGAGAAGAAACAGTGGCTTGGCACGAAGGTCTGCAGCTTCGGCAGCCTGCCGGAGGAGGGGATCGTTTATCTGCGGGAGGTGGCTCCGGAAGATCCGCGGAGCGTGCGGGTTGCGGACGGCGGCTGGCACTTCGGTTATATGGGAGGCGACGGCGAGCGGGATGTGGCGAAACGGATCGGCGTCAAGGTACAGGCGGCGGCCCATCAGGAATATAACAAAGCCAGATATTTGAAGGAAGCGGTGGACAGACTGCTGTGCGGGGAGGATATCTTCGGGCGGAATGCCAGATTCGTGCGGGTGCCCATCGACGAAAGTTATCCGGCATATCTGCGGGAGCATCAGGAGGAGTACGCCTTTTTGATGGCGCCGCGGATCGGAAGGACAGGGATCCTTTGTAAGAAGACGAAGCTTCTCTGCATGCAGGGGATGCGTAGAGTGCATGGTGCGGCTGCGCGTTGTCTGGGCAGGTAGGCCCTGCCTTTGACGAAGTGCTGTTGAGAGCCGGACAGTAACGGATAGATCAAAGAGACAGGAAATGCGTAAGGAGGCGGAACAGGAATGGAATTTTACCGAAAGCTGAAAAAAAGCAGGATGCCGTGGTATCTTTTTTATGGCGGATTGACGATAGAGCTGCTTATTGTCATCGTGGACAAGAGCAATTTGATCAATCCGTTCGAGGGGCGGCTGTTCCAGATCACCTTTCTGATCTTTCTCCTGAAACTGCTGCTGACAGACTACAGCAAAAAAGAGTGGCATTGGATCGTAGGGCTGGAGCTGCTGGCTTTTTTCTCATATTGGGTGACGGGGGCCAATGAACTGATCCGGATCGTCACTTTCGTGGCCGCGTGCAAAAATATTCCGCTTAAACAGATGATGCGCTATGCCTTTTATGTGACGCTGGCTGGCTGCGCGGTGATCGTGCTGCTCTCGGTGACGGGAATCTATGGGGATATCAGCCTGACGCAGGCTTACGGGCGGGAGTCCGCGGAGACGACCATCTACATCGGTGTGGAGCCGGCGAAAGAAACCCGGTACACCTTGGGTATGGGACATCCCAATGCATTATCCTGCATGTTCCTGATGCTGCTGGTGATGGCGGTCTATGTCTATTTCGAGAGGATGAAGTGGTATCTGTATCTGTTTCTGATGCTGCTTAATGTGGGCGTTTATGCGCTGTCCGGGTCCAAGACGAGTATGCTGATCACGACGGCTTTTCTGGTGGGAGCCTGCGCGCTGACATACTGTAGATTTCTGCGGGAGGGTCGGTTCGGCTATCTGTGCGGCCTGCTGGTGTTCGCAGTCTGCATCGCCTTTTCCGTGGATGCGGCAGTCTGCGCCCAGAGAGTGCGGGATGTGCAGTGGAGCGAATTCTATTACGGGGAACCGCTGGACGACCGGCATATCGTGACGCTGGCAAAGATCGACCGCAGGATCAGCGGCAGGATCATTTCCCTGACCGATACGGAGGCCAACGACGGGATGATCCAGACCTGGTCGCTGTTTTCCAGGCCGGAAAATATGGAACATTATTTCGATATGGGCTGGGTGAAGGTGTTCTACCGCTACGGCATCGTGCCCGGCATCATGTACCTGCTGGCGCATCTGGCACTCCTGTGGCGGATCTACAGGAGAAAAGACGCCTGCGGCCTGGCGGTGTTTACGGTGCTGGCGGTCTATACCGTGGTGGAGGCACATCTGGTGTCATTTTATATCGGCAGGAATTTCCTGCTTATGATGATGGGCTGGTACTTCTTTCCTGCGATTCCAGATAGCGCCGAAGATCGAGGATGAGCTGCCTGGTGCGCAGCTTCGCGCCTTCATTTGTCAGGTGATAGGGCGTGTCGTAGAAATATTCGTAGTCCAGAAAGTAATCCCGGCAGTCCGAGATCACAGGGCAGTCCAGCCGTTCTTCCAGCGTCGTCTGAAACCGGATATAGTCTTCCACAGGAGGCGTGTAGGCACAGTCCATAACGGGAAATCCGGCCACGAGCATGACGGCGCCTCGCTCCGTTACATACTGGTTTAACGCATTCAGGCGGTCGATACAGACGTCCCCTACGGCCGGTGCATGAAGCGTGAACAATTCAAAAAACTCTTCTTTTTCATATTGCGGCTTCGGCCGCTCGAAGCTGACATCCCCGTATTCATTAAAAGCCAGGCGGCTGTAGACCGTCCCGTGATCCTGCACATTGCCCTCCTTGGAAGTCCAGAGGGAAATGACCCTTTTGGCATAATCGGGAAAGGAAAAGTACATGTCCGGAATATCTTTCCTGCGGATCAGCCGCCAGAGTTCGGGATGGTTTTCGACCGTCAGCCAGGCGATCACAGGATCGACGATGGTGTCGTCATCGTCATAGTCCGTGTGGCAGACGATGATAAGGTCGCCTTCTGTGATATTGACTTTCGCGATCTCTTCCTGAAAGGCATTGCCCAGACCGCCGTGCACGCCTGCATTCACCACCGGCATCTGAAAGGCTTCTTCCAGCAGGGAACAGTCCATGCCGAAAGCCAGATTGGAGTTGCTGATCAGGACGATCTTAGGCTCCGTCAGGGACGTAAGCCGCTCCATCTTGTCCAACAGGGAGGCATTGTAGCTGTAGAGATACTGCGGCATGATGCCCTTTCCGAAGAGGAACAGCAGCGCCACAAAAAGGGCACACAGCTTCGCCAGAAAGAAAACCGTTGACCGTACTGTCCGGGAGGATGCGGCAGCGCCGCTTACCCCTGCGGGATCAGAACTGGAAGTAGATAAATTGTGTCTGTTCATAAGATTCACCATACGCTCCGAAGAAAATGATCACAAACAAGATAACGATACCAAATAACCAGCGGAAAGCAGAAGACTGCTGGAAAAAGAAGACCGTGAAGGAGGCCTTCGTCCTGTAAATGACGGTGTCGATCCACAACAGCAGCAGAAGGGATGCCGCCAGCAGGGCAAAGGTCGGAAGGTCAGGGAAGATATCCAGGAAACCGAGGCTGAAAAGATCCCGGATCCCGGGCTGTGTGACCGCATGACCAAGGAGGTCAAAAGCAGAACGAAGATTTGGCATACGGAAAAACAGCCAGGTAAGATCTGTCAAGAGGAAGGTGCCGATTTTTCGGCCAATATGAGTTGTTTCGGGCACCGAAGTTTTTCGAACGTGTTTAAGTAGATTACCAAATACAATATAAAGTCCATTCAGACCGCCCCAGATGACAAAGGTCCAATTGGCTCCATGCCAGAGACCGCTTAGAAGAAAAACAATCATTGTATTCAGGCAGGTGCGGAGTATTCCTTTGCGGCTGCCGCCAAGAGGGACATAGAGATAATCGCGAAGCCAGTTGTTTAATGTTATATGCCATCTGCGCCAGAATTCGGCAATGCTTTCGGAGTGAAAAGGAGCTATGAAATTATCTGATAATTGGAAGCCGAAGGCTTTGGCGCTGCCCACAGCAATATAAGAATAACCACTGAAATCTCCGTAAATCTGAAAAGCAAACAGGAGTACGGCGAGCGCGATCTGCAGACCGGAATATTCCGTGTATGTGGAAAAAACAGGATTGATGATGGCGGCAATATTGTCGGAGATCACCAGCTTATAGAAAAGGCCGAGCAGGATCAGGCATAAGCCTTCTTTCAGATTCTGCAGGGAAAAGCGGGTGCCTCTGTGAATCTGCGGCAGGATGTCCCCGGCGCGTTCGATGGGACCGGAGATCAGCTTGGGGAAGAATGCCAGATAGAGGGCATATTTCAATAAATGCTTCTCTGCGGCTGTCGTGCCGCGGTATACGTCCACGGTGTAGCTGACGGACTGGAACAGAATAAAGGAAATGCCAAGGGACAGCAGGCCGTGTACCGGAGCAAACTGCCTGTCCGTGTGCAGGGCCGTCAGGATCTGGTTGACGTTCTCCAACAGGAAATTCGTATATTTGCAGTAACCAAGCAGCCCCAGGTTACAAAATACCGTGAAGATCATAAGGCCTTTTGCCGTGCGGGGACGTCCGGCGGCTCTGGCTCTGGCAAGCAGAAGGCCGCTGCCGTAGGAAAGCAGGATGATCGCTCCGAGCAGGAGCAGATAGCGGCTGTCCGCACTGGCATAGAAAAAGCAGCTGGCAGCCAGAAGCCACAGGTAACGGACTCTGGGCGGCAGCAGGAAGTAAACGATATAGACGATCGGAAAAAACAATAAATAGGCAAAAGAATGGAAAACCATGGCAGTCTCTCCTGGATTTTGTGTCTTTTACAATTTTAGCAGAATTCACAAATAATGCAATCGGAAAGTGGAACAGCCTTGAAAACCAATCGGAAAAATGCTATTCTTAGATAATATATCCTGATTTTTACAGTGCTGGAAGGGTCAGGAAAATGGTTTGCGGATTGCGGAAGGAAAGATGGATTCCTTATGGAAAGAACTGCGAAGAGAAGAAAAACGAAGATCTGCATGGTCGTTCCCAATGCCGCCGTCAAGGGCGGGATCGCGTCGGTGGTGAACGGCTATAGAGGATCGGCGCTGGAGAAGCGTTTTAAGATCTGCTATGTGGAGTCTTACTGTGACGGGAGCAGATGGCAGAAGTTTGGCAAGGCGGTTGCGGGGTACGGCGCTTTTATCCGGCAGCTTCTTTTACAGAGGCCTGATGTGGTGCATATTCATTCCTCCTTCGGTCCCAGCTTTTACCGGAAGATGCCTTTTATCTATCTGAGCCGTCTGTTTCGTATCCCGGTGGTCAATCACATCCACGGGGCGGAGTTTGACGCTTTCTATACGCAGGCGTCCGGCAGTAAGCGAAAGCTGGTGGACATGGTCTACCGGCAATGTGACAGACTGCTTGTCCTGTCGGAGGAGTGGAAGAAACGGATGGCCTGTATCGTGCCGGCAGAGAGGATCACGGTGCTGGAGAACTACTGTCTGATCCCTGAGGTTCCTTTTGACAGGGGAAGAGACGGCAGGCAGGTTCTTTTTGTGGGAGAGCTGGGACGAAGGAAAGGATGCTACGACATGCCGGCGATCTGGGAGCGGGTGACGGCGAAGGTGCCCTCGGCGCGGCTTGTGATGGCGGGCGACGGCGAGATGGAGCCGGTGCGGCAGGGGTTTGCGCGCAGCGGGCTTTTGGAACATGTAACCTTTCCAGGCTGGGTGAGAGGGCAGGAGAAGGCGCGTCTGTTTGCGGAGAGCGCGGTGTTCCTTTTTCCCACCTACAATGAGGGGATGCCGATGGTGGTGCTGGAGGCGATGAGTTACGGGCTGGGGATTGTGACGACGACAGTTGGCGGTATCCCCGGGCTGATCCAGGACGGCACAAGCGGCAGACTCTGCCGGCCCGGTGACGTGGAGGGGATGGCAGAGGCGGTGATCCGGCTTCTGGAGGAGGACGCCGTCAGAGAAGCATACGGCGGGACGGCAAGGAAGAACGCGGTGCAGCATTACAGTCTGGAACGGCATCTGGAGAAACTGGGCAGAGTCTATGAATCTGTTGCGCGAAAAGGCCGCAGGGCATAACTTTTAGAAAGACAGCCGGCAGCGCTGCAGCCTGTTAAGACAGGGCAGCGGGAAGGCATGAGGGATAGAAGATGGACCGGGTGGGACATGTGTTAAAGAGCGCAGCAAAGATATTATATTGGAAATGCCGTTACGGCAGCAGGTTTCAGGCGGCGCCGGTGCAGGGATTTGACCGGCTGTATCTTGAGCTTGCGCCGAAGGCAAAGATTTCTCTGGCGGAACGCATCCAGAACAGGGGGATGCTCTATCTGCTCTGCGGACAGGGCGGCAGGCTGCGGATCGGCGCCCATGTTTTTTTTAATACGAACTGCAGCGTGTCCTGTATGGGAGAGATACGCATAGGGGAGTACTGTAAAATAGGCAACAACGTGGTGATCGTGGATCACGACCATAATTATAAGGATCAGAGCAGTGAATTTCTGACCGGAAGCATCGTTATCGGGAACCGGGTATGGATCGGGGCCAACTGTACGATCCTGCAGGGAGCGCAGATCGGGGACGACTGCGTCATTGCGGCGGGCAGCATCGTCAAGGGCGTGGTGCCTGCGGGAAGCGTATACGCCCAGAAGCGGCAGACGACGGTGACGGACAAAAGAGCCGGTTCGGGAAAGGCAGGGGTATAGGATCAGGCATGAACAGTCAATACAGGATCAGTGTGATCGTACCTGTTTATAATAAAAAAGAGTATCTGGGAGCGTGCGTCGACAGCATTCTCGGGCAGACATACAGAAATCTGGAGCTTGTGTTGGTGGATGATGATTCCACGGACGGCAGCGGGGCTCTGTGCGACCAGTATGCCGCAAAGGATGACAGAGTGCGGGTCATACACCGTCAAAACGGCGGGCCGACGGCGGCCTGCGTGACGGGGATGGAGCAGGCCGGCGGCAGCCATTTCATGTTCATAGACAGCGACGACTATGTGGATCCCTGTATGCTGGAGGAGATGGGAAAGCATTTGACCGGCAGGCCGGGTGAGATCGTGTGCTGCGCCCATGTGCTGGAAAAGAGGAAAAAGACGCTGCCCGTGGCATCCGGCGCAGAACCGGGCGTCTACGAGGGGGCAGAACTGGAATCGGAGATCAAGGCGAAACTGCTTGGCAGGGAACAGAGACTTCTGCCCATGTCCCGCTGTATGAAGCTCTGCGAGAAGTCTGTTTTTGCGGGAAATGAGCAATACTATGATATGACGGTCCGCATGGGAGACGATTTTCATCTGATCTATCCGGCGTTTCTGAACAGTACCCGGGTGGTGGTCATGGAACAGGCGTTTTATTATCACTACCGGTATGTGGGAGATTCCATTGTGCACGGCTATGATGCCGGTATGTACAGAAGCGTCGAGGCATGGCTGCGGGCCATGGAGAGGATCGTCGCCGATAAGGGCGTGAAGGACGGAGAAGAGAAGCTGCGCAGGGAATACTGTTATATGCTGATGCTGGTGATGAAGAATGAGCTGAGAAATCCCGGCCGGGATTACGGCACGCGCATCCGGCAGATCTTCCGGGACGGAGCGGTCAGAGCCTGTATTATGAATACGCCGCTGTCCGTACAGGAGCGCTCCAACCAGCTGATGTATCTGGGGATGCGGTATCCGGACAGGCTGGTTCTGTGGCTGCTGCGGATGGTCTTAAGGCTGCACGACAGAGTCTGAGCAGACAGGGAAGCATACAGAGCAGAAAACAGAGAATAAAAACAGCGAATAAAGACAAAAAAATACAGAAAATACAGAGCGGAAAACGAAACAGAGAAAAGAGGACAATAGATGGATAACAGACTGGTCATGTATCTGCACGGCGGGAGCGGCAACCATGGCTGCGAGGCGATCGTCAACAGCACCTGTCATATGATCGAGGAGATTCCGAAGCTGCTTGTGACAAACAGCGAGGCGGAAGACAGGAAGTACTCTCTTGCGCCATTGTGCGATATCCTGCAGGAGCGGAAGATCAGGGAACACTTTTTTGCCCATGTATGGTATTATGCGTGGCGGGCGGTGTTCCACGATCCGGAATCCTTCATGCGCTACCGTTTCCGGCAGGTGCTTGGCAGGAAGCGGGCGCCGCTGTATGTGTCCGTGGGCGGGGATATGTACTGCTATGAGATCTCAAAGCGGGAGGCGATCGTGGCCAACAGCACATTCAACAGGGCAGGGGCGAAGACGGTACTCTGGGGCTGTTCCATCGAGCCGGAGCTGCTTAAGGAGCCGGAGATGGTGGAGGATATGAAGCGGTACGCGCTGATCACACCCAGAGAGTCCATCACGGAGCAGGCCCTTTTTCAGGCCGGGGTGCGGGACAATGTGCGGCGGTATCCGGATCCGGCATTCTCCCTGCAGCCGGAGGAGGCGAAACTGCCGGAAGACTTTAAGACAGGGGCGGTGGTGGGTATCAACATCAGCCCGATGATCATCCGCTATGAGAAAGAGCCGGGGATCACGATTGCCAACTACAGGAAGTTGATCGATCATATTCTGCAGACCACGGACAACAGCGTGGCGCTGATCCCGCATGTGATGTGGAACAACAATGACGACCGGCTGACGCTGGCGGAACTGTACCGGGGCTACGAGTGTGACGCGCGGGTTTTTCTGTTCCCGGATCTGCCCTGCCGGCAGGTCAAAGATGTGATCGCCAGGTGCAGAGTCTTTATCGGGGCCAGGACCCATGCCACCATCGCCGCCTACTCCAGCTGTGTACCGACGCTGGTGGTAGGATATTCGGTGAAAGCGCGGGGGATCGCGAGAGATATTTTCGGCACCGAAGACCGGTATGTGCTGCCGGTGCAGTCGCTGCAGACTTCGGACGCCCTGATCGACGCCTTCCAGTGGCTGATGCGGGAAGAAGACGCGATCCGGGCGAGACTGCATGAGGTAATGCCGCAGTACTGTGCGCAGGCGGCCAGAGCAGGAGATGAGATTCGCAGATTATGGAAACAGGTAACGGCATGAGAGGCGATTTGATCAGTGTCATTGTACCGGTGTACAATGGAGAGGCATATATCGAAAGATGCATCCGGAGCGTGCTGTATCAGGAATACAGGACATGGGAGCTTTTGCTTGTGGACGGCGCTTCCACGGACGGCACGCTTAAGCGCTGCCATGCATGGCAGAAAAAAGACGAGCGGATACGGGTGATCTCGCTGCCTGAGAATCAGGGCGTCTCCGTTGGGCGCAATGAAGGCATACGCAGGGCCAGAGGAGAGTATCTCTTTTTTCTGGATGCGGACGACTGGCTTATGCCGGACTGCCTGGGACGGCTTTATGAGGAGATCGGGCAGCCGGAGACCGATATAGCGGGCTGCGCTTTTGCAAGGTGCACGGCGGCGGACTGGGAAGAATTGGAAAAGAAGGTGCGGCAGGGCGTATGGGCTGACGGGGGCAGGTGTGCCGCCGGCTCTGTCAGCATTGCGGGACAGGACTTTCTGCAGGAAGGGATCTTAAAGCAGGATACCAGATGCTGGAGCAAGCTGTATCGCAGGCAGGTATTGGCAGGCAGTTTCTTTCGGGAAGACTATACGGTGGGAGAGGATATGCTCTTCCTCCGGGAAGTGGCCGCGAAGGCGCGGAAGATCAGCTGCAGCCAATACCAGGGATATTGCTATTATCATAACCCTGCCGGCACCATGCTCCGGCCTTTCCGGGAATCGGATATGGACCAGATCCGCTGCTGGCAGGAAGTGCTGTCGGATCTGCAGAGAGGGAATGCGGCAGCGGTAACGGCGGAGCAGGATGCGCAGGCCATGGCGGACTGTGCGTCGATCCTGCTGGTGTCATGTATGCTGGTGGCCGGGAAGCTGGCAGTGCTTCCGCGGACACGGCGCAGACAGTACGCAGCACAGCGCAGGCAGTGCAGCCGGGTGCTGGAGGAGACGCTGCGCATCCCGGGAGCCCGCGCAGGGCTGGACCGGGGCTACCGCCTCAAGGTGGGACTGTACCGCAGGGCGCCGGGGCTGTATCTGTTCTTATATCATGTGCTGAAAAGCAGGTAAGAAAAGAACCGCACAGCATGAGAAAATGCCGCTGCCATGGGCGGCGGGAAGTCGTGGAACGCAGTGAGAAAAAGGAGCGCAGGACGATAAAATGGGCAGAGTCAGACAGGCCGGGAAGAATATCTTCTTCGGTTATATCAGCAATTTCATAATCCTGTGTATGGGGTTTTTGCAGAGAACGGTCTTTATCGGGGTGCTGGGCGAAACCCTGCTGGGGGTAAACGGCCTGTATACGGATATTCTCAGTATGCTCTCCCTGGCGGAACTGGGCATTGGCAGCGCCATGAACTACAGCCTGTACAAGCCGGTGGCAAACGGGGATCAGGAGAAGATCAAATCCTATATGGGGCTTTACCGGAAGGCTTATCTGGCCATCGCGGGCGTGATCACGGTGATCGGCCTTGCATTGTCGCCCTTTTTGCCTTATCTGATCAAGGAAAGCGGGGGCATCGCGGTCAGGGAGCTGACGATTTATTATCTGATCTTTTTGTTCAATACGGTCAGTACTTATTTTGTGGCCTATAAATACAGCCTGTCCAATGCGCAGCAGCGCAACTATATTCAGACCAATATTGCGACGGTCACGAAGATCGTCACGGTCTTTGTACAGATCATCGTGCTGCTTTTGACAAAGAACTTCCTGCTGTACCTGCTGATGCAGGCCGCGGTGGAGCTTTTGCAGAAGATCTTTGTCAGCATTTACTTCAACAGGCTCTATCCGTATCTGCGGGACAGGCATGTGCAGAAACTGGAGAAGGAAGAGACCGCGGTGGTGGTCACCAAGACAAAAGCGCTGATGTTCCACAAGATCGGCGACGTGGCCAGGCTGTCCACGGACAGCATTATCATCACCTATTTCATGAATGTGCGCTGGGTGGGCGTTGTGGGAAACTATGCGATGATCATCACCTATGCCGCGAATTTTATCAGCGTGATCTTCAACTCCGTGATCTCCGGTTTCGGCAATCTGGTGGCTACGGAGTCCCGGGAGAAACAGTATGCCATGTTTAAGATCTACCGTTTCTTTGCCTGCTGGCTGTATGGCTTCGCCGCGGTGGGATTCTGGCTGCTGTTAACGCCTCTTGTCACGGGGCTGTGGCTGAACGACAGCTGGGCGTTGAGTCAGACGGTGCTGACATTGATCCTGATCGATCTGTATTTTAAGGGCGGCAGGGTCGTTCTGGTCAATTTCAAGATCGCGGCGGGGGTCTTCGAGCAGGACAAGTATCTGTCCCTGCTCCAGGGGCTGGTGAATCTGGTGTTGTCGATCGCGGGCATCCAGTATATGGGTCTGGCGGGCGTTTATGTGGGCACGGTGGTGTCCGGGGTGATGGCGAATCTGCTCCAGCCGGTGATCGTGTATCGGGACTGCTTCGGGCGAAGCGCTTGGACGTATTTTGTGGATGCGGTGAAATATATCGGCGTGATCGTGGGCGTGGCGCTTCTCATGGTGCCGGTGAAGCATTTTCTTCTGGCACAGGTGAACGTGCTGACGTTCATCGGGATGGGAACCGTGGTCACGGTGGTTTATAATATGGCGTTCTGTCTGTTTTTCAGAAGGACGGAGGAATTCGGATATCTGTGGGCTCTGGTGAAAGGAAAACTGCCGGGGCGTGGCGCAGGACGGTAGTACATGTAAGGGAAAATACGGGTAAGGAAAATGGATAAAGACAGATTGATGGAAGAAGCCTGTCAGGAACTGCTGACCTACGGGGTCTGGGACGGGGAGAAAAGGCTGAAATATCTGGTGAAGAAATATCTGCTGCGGCGAAAAGCGGCGCCGGAGGATCTGATCTTCTGGCCTACGGGACTGCTGGCGGCAGGCCTGTGGCAGTACAGACAGGAGAAGAAGGAAAAAGATGTATGCGCGGTGATCGATCTGGTGCTCTCAGCCTACTGTGAGCGCTGGTTCCAGAAAGGAAGCCGGATTCTGTGGCTGGATGACCTTCTGGCCGGGGAGACGATGCTGGCACTGTACGAGGTATATCGGAAAAACGGACCGGGGCAGGGGATCCGTTCCGATAAAGAAGCGGAGCAATACCGGCAGGCGGTGGATAAGATGGCGGACTATGCGCTTCATTATCCCACCGACGAGACGGGCAGCTTTCCCTACCGGGCGGGGCAGGACAACGGGTATGTGTTCGTGGATACCATCGGGCTGGCCTGTCCGTTCCTGTACCGGTACGGTACGGTGTTTGACAGACCGGAGACGATGGAGGCGGCCGTGAAGCAGATCGTGAACTTTCTGGCCTATGGCATGGATGCAGATACCGGGCTTCCCTACCACGGTTATTCGGTGGCAGATGACTGTAAGTACGGGATCATCGGCTGGGGAAGGGCTGTAGGCTGGCTGCTGCGCGGCATGGGCTGCTGCATGACGACACGGTACGGCGCAGACAGGTTACGTGAACCTTATGTGAAGCTGGCGGAGACGGTGGCGCCGTACCAGCGCAGGGACGGTTACTTTGCCTGGCAGCTGCAGGCGGCGGAAGGCCCGGCGGATACTTCCGCCACCGGCATGATCTGTGCGGCGCTCCGGCAGGGAATCGGGATGGGTATTCTGGACGAAGCAGTGTATGGTCAGATCGTGCAGGCCGGCAGGAATGCTTTGGAGAAATCGGAGAAAAACGGCAGAGTGTACCACTGTTCCGGCGAGTGCGAAGGGTTCGGACAGTATCCGCAGCGTTATGATGCCTATCCCTGGTCGCTGGGGCCGGCGCTGATGCTGTAGGATGTATGACGGGTTAGTATTAGGAAATGAAATTTTTGATGTCGTTAACTATAACCGGGAATAAGGAAAGACGTTATGATCATCGTAAAAATTATGGGCGGACTGGGGAATCAGCTGCAGCAGTACGCCTTTTATCGAAAACTGGAGAGTCTGGGGCGGGATGTGCGTCTGGATGTGTCGTGGTTCGAGCGTCCCGGCGAGCAGGAAGCGGTTCTGGCGAAAAGAACAATGGAGCTGAACTGCTTCGAAGGGATCAGATACCGTCCGGCTTCGGAGCAGGAGATCCGTGGTCTGCTTGGCAGATTGTGGGAGGAACCGGAGTCTGCCGTTTCCAGGATCAAAAGGAAACTTCTGCCCTCGTATAATCCCTGCTTTGTGGAGCAGGAGATGTATCATGAGGAGGTCTTTCAGTTTACGGACAAGTATCTTGCAGGGTATTGGGCCTGTGAGAAATATTATGCGGATATACTTGACGGCCTGCGCCGTGAGCTGCGGTTTCCTGTATGTGCGGACGCTGCTGTCGAACGCCGGAACGGGGAGATGATCGAAAAGATGGCGTCCGCAGAGTCGGTCAGCGTGCATATCCGCCGGGGTGACTATCTGGATGCGGCCAATGAAGCGATGTTCGGGGGAATCTGTACGGAAGCCTATTATGAGGCGGCGATGGCATGGATCAGGGAGCGGTATCCGAAGGCACGGTTTTTCTTTTTTTCTGATGATATTCCTTATGTGCGGGAACACTATGCAGGAGAAGACTGCGAGATCATCGACTGGAACACGGGGCCAAACAGCTTCTATGACATGATGCTGATGAGCCGCTGCCGGCACAATATCTGCGCCAACAGCACCTTCAGTTTCTGGGGCGCAAGACTGAACGCCGGGGAAGGCAAATGCATGATACGGCCTTCCATACACAAGAATACGCAGGTCTGCATACCGGAACAGATGAAACAGCTGTGGGCAGGCTGGACGCTGATCACGCCACAGGGGGCGGTAGTATGAGGCAGAGCATCCTTTTTTAGTCCATGCCTTCAAAAATCTCATCCAGACGCATCTTAATATGCGGGAACGCCCGAAGACAGATCTCGGTATCCGCATTATAATGCTCTTCCTCCTGATCGTCCTGCAGCATGTAGCTTTCTTTCAGGATATATTTGCCGTTTTCGAGGTAGTATATTTCAACGGATCTTCCCTGCGGTGAAACGATCCAATACTCCTCCACACCGGCGGTTTCATAAATATCCATCTTTTCCGTCCGGTCTTTTTTTGCTGTGGAAGGACTCAGGGTTTCGGCGATAAACCGGGGTAATCCGCTGTAGGAGCCGCCTTTTAAATGTTTCCGGTCGCAGATCACCATGATGTCAGGGCATAAATAGTCGTCGTTCACGTCCGGGTGGTATTTGAAATTCAGATTTTCTATGGTGACAAGGCAGATGCTGTTTTTAAGTCCCTGTTTGATGATTGTATAAATATTTCCGTTGATAATGCCATGCCGGTATCCGGGAGTCGGGGACATGTCATAAACGATTCCATTTATTTTCTCGTCTCTCCAGTGTTCGCTGGCTGTTGATGCCATAGTATCACATCCTTTCTTCCATTTATCATAACATGCCGGGAGGGTGAAGGGAAGAAGCCAACGGTAACAGTCTTTTTAATGTCGCTGTCTATAGATAGATTTCCATGGTCATGAAATGGAAGGTATGTTATAATCTAAATGTTTGGTCAAGCTATGAAAAGTAAATTTTAAATGCGCATAAGCTGTACTGTTTTAAGAGTATCCGCGCAGAGGTGAGAATGAATAAACGTATCAAAGAAATCGCATTACAAAACAGCATAGAGGTGACCTGGCAGGAGGCGTGTTATTTCGGCTTCTTTATCCTTTTGTCCGTCACCAAGGGGCTGGGGCTTTACGAAGGGCAGAAGCTTTTCGAACTGTTGGTCGTCCCGGCCTTTTTCCTGGGAGCCGTCAAGCTGGCGATTACGCCTTATACGAGAAGACAGTGGGTGATGCAGGCGCTTTTGGTGCTGCTTGTGGGAATCGTGTACTGGAATTCTCATGAGCGGGGTATTCTGTTTCTGGCCTTTACGGTGCTTGGCATGAAGAATATTTCCGTGAAGAATGTTTTCCATGTGGGATTGTGGGTCTGGTCGGTGTGTGCGGTCTTTCTGAGTATCTTTTCCTTTCTGCGCATAGAGCATACGGTGTACCGGGTACATGCCAAGATGGGGCTTGGGCCGATCTTTCGCTGGAGCCTGGGATTCAGCCATCCGAATATCCTGCATATCACGTATCTGGCGCTGTGTGCGTTTCTGCTTTATCAGCTGGAAGAGCGTTATAAATGCAGGCACTTTTTTCTTCTGATGGCAGGGAATGTGCTGGTGTTCTTTTATTCCGTCAGCTATACCGGTTTCGGGATCGTGTCGGTGCTGCTGGCCGGATGCCTGTATGTGCGGATCAGACCCCGGTTCTGCATTCTGGAGAAGCTGCTTGCGAATCTGGTGCTGCCGGTCTGTCTGGTGCTGTCTTTTGTGGCGCCTTTTTATCTCTATGATCTGAAATACGGATATTATGTGCAGCAGTTGAATTTTAAGCTCAATACAAGGATCTGGCTGGCGGAGCAGTTCTTAAGATCGGAGTACCGGAGTCTGTTTGGGGCGGATATTTCGCAGGTCGTGAGATCCTCCATGACGATGGACAATTCCTATGTGTGGGGATATATCAATTATGGTCTGATCTTCTTCGGACTGCTGCTGGCGGGATATTTTGCGCTGCTTGGTTATGATACCCATAAACAGAAAACAAGAGAGCTGGTGATCCTGGTCTGTTTCCTGGGAGCAGGGTGGACGGAGCCGCTTTTATTCAATACATCCTTCAAAAATGTGACGCTGGTCTTTCTGGGAAGCCTTCTGTTTCTGCAAAAAGACGGGGCAAAGGAATTCTGCCTGCTTCCAAAGCTGCAGGGAAAGATCCGGATTCCTTTCGCCGGCCTGCCGGATCGTCTGTGGGGAGCTGTCTGCCGGCTCTGGCGATATGAAAAGAAAAAAATCGTCTGTCTGATGGCGGCCGGTGCCGCGGCGGGCGGCCTGCTGTGCGGTATTTTGTATCAGGCGCCGGCAGGCTATGTGGTGCCCCGCTTTTATACGGACGGCAGAGAAGAGACCTCTGTCTACCTGAGCAGCCCGGAAGATCCGGCCTATGCGGGATGGAGGGTCATGAACTATCAGGATGGGGAGACGCCCATGCAGCTGGTTCAGGGAAAGGCTGTCATGTTGGAGACCGGCCGGTATTACGCGGGGAGTATTTTGATCGGCGCTTTTTTCGGAGGTGCGGCGGGGGTCCTGTATGCCGGAACCGGAAGGAACAAAGCGCGCAGGAAAGTGACATGATCGACAGCAGATCGTAGAGCGGGCGGAAGAAACCGAGTAGTGTCCGATAGAAAAAAGGAGTCAGGTGCGATAATGAGTAAAGAACAGTTACAGTATTGTACGATCTTAAAAACCAGGATCAATGTGACAGATATGGAGCAGACCATTTCTTATATCACGGACAGGCTGGAAGATTTGAAGGGCAATTATATCTGTGTTTCCAATGTGCATACTACCGTGATGGCCTTTCGGGATAAGGCGTACCGCAGGGTGCAGAACAGCGCGGCCATGGCACTGCCGGACGGGCAGCCGCTGTCCATTGTCAGCCGGCTTAGAGGCTATCCACAGGCACAACGGGTGCCGGGACCGGATCTTATGCCTGCGATCCTGAAACTTTCCCAGGAAAAAGGGTATACCCACTACTTTTACGGCAGCACGGAGCAGACGCTGAAGAAACTGGAGAAGGTACTGCATACAAACTATCCGGGGCTCAGGATCGCCGGTATGTATGCGCCCCCGTTTCGAAAGCTGACGCCGCAGGAGGATGAGGCGGATGTGCGCAGGATCAACGAGAGCGGTGCGGATTTCGTCTGGGTGGCTTTGGGTGCGCCCAAGCAGGAACAGTGGATGTATGCGCACAGAGGCAGGGTAAAAGGGCTGATGATCGGCGTAGGAGCGGCTTTTGACTTCATTGCCGGCACGGTAAAACGGGCGCCCGGGTGGATGCAGAGTCTGTGTATGGAGTGGATCTTCCGCATTATGCAGGATCCCGGCCGGATGCTGCCGCGGTATTTAAATACGAATTTTTCTTTTGTCTACCATGCCTGCAGAGAATCTCTGGAATTACGCAAAAAGGCCGGAACCAGTGCCGAACCTGGCAAAAGAGCAGGCAGACAAAAAGACAGGCTGCGCATCGCCATGATCGGCCATAAGCGGATCCCGTCGCGGGAAGGCGGGGTAGAGGTCGTGGTGGAGGAGCTTTCGGTGCGGCTGGCGGCCATGGGACACCGCGTGGACGCCTACAACCGGTATGGCCACCATGTATCGGGCAAAAAATACGATGAAGAATATGGCTGGAAGGGCCGCAGATTTTATAAAGGGGTGCGGGTCTATATTGTGCCTACTTTCCGCAGGAGCAGCCTGAATGCCATTGTATATAGTTTTCTGGCGACGCTGCGGGCGCTTTTTGGCCGCTATGACGTGATCCATTATCACGCGGAAGGTCCCTGCGCCATGCTCTGGATCCCGAAACTTTTTCACCGGAAGATCGTGGTGACGGTCCACGGCCTTGACTGGCAGCGGGCCAAATGGGGGAATCTGGCCTCCTATGTGATCAAATTCGGAGAGAAAATGGCGGCGAAATACGCCGATGAAGTGATCGTATTATCCCGGAATGTACAGCAGTACTTTGCGGATACGTACAACAGAAAGGTCACCTATATTCCAAACGGCATCAACAGGCCGCAGCACCGGGCGGCGGAGCTGATCACGGAGAAATACGGGCTGACGGAAGGGGGCTACTTCCTGTCTCTGGGCCGGATCGTGCCGGAAAAGGGCGTCCATTATCTGATCGAGGCTTTCTCGAAGCTAAGTACGGACAAGAAGCTGGTGATCGCCGGAGGTAACAGCCACGCGGTGGAATATATGGAGAAGATCCACCACATGGCGGCGCAGGACGAGCGGATCATCATGACGGATTTCGTGCAGGGGCGGATGCTGGAAGAGCTGTATTCCAATGCTTACGGATTCGTACTGCCAAGCGATGTGGAGGGTATGGCGCTGACGCTGTTAGAGGCGATGAGCTACGGGGACTGCTGTCTTGTCAGCGATATCTGTGAAAATACGGAGGTCGTGGAGGAGCAGGCGCTGGTATTCCGTAAGGGCGACGTGAAGGATCTGCAGGAGAAGATGGCGTATATGCTGGAGCATCCGGAAGTAGTACATGCATGCGGCAGCAGGAGTGCGGATTTTATCTGCGGGAAGTATAACTGGGATGAAGTCGTGGAGGAGACGGCAGAGGTTTACAGGAAGTGCTGCAGGTAATGCGCTGTGAATATAGTCAGATATGCCCGACGTGTCCGAAAAGATCAGATCGGGACAGTCTGCGTACTTTGATGAAGAAGGCTGTAGAAGATGATGAAGATATTGATGGTAAATAAGTTCCTTTATCCGAATGGCGGATCGGAGACGTATATCTTTAAGCTGGGGGAACAACTGCAGAAAAAAGGGCATGAGGTACAGTATTTCGGCATGGAACATGCAGGGCGGATCGTGGGGAACCGTCTGGAGTGTTATACGTCGGATATGGATTTCCATACCGGCGGGGTTGGAAAGCTGCTTTATCCCTTCCGGATCATCTATTCCGGGGAGGCGAAGCGGAAGATGAGGCGTGTGCTGGAAGATTTCCGGCCGGATGTGGTGCATTTGAACAATATAAATTTTCAGCTGACGCCTTCGATCATCTATGCCGTGCGCGCGTTTGAGAAAAAGCGCGGGAAGCGCATAAAAATCGTGTATACGGCTCATGACTATCAATGGGTATGCCCGAATCACATGATGCGCATACCGGCTACCGGGCAGATCTGCTTTGCCTGCCGCGGCGGTGATTTCAAACAGTGCAGTAAGAACCGGTGCATTCATGATTCCAGGGTCAAGAGCCTGATTGGAACGATCGAGGCAGGCTTCTATGCCATGCGTAAGACTTACGGAATGGTGGATGTGATCATTTGTCCCAGCGAATTTATGAAAAAACAGCTGGATACGGACCCGCTGCTGGCGGAAAAGACCGTTATGATGCATAATTTTATCGACAAGGATACGGCTGTAGCCTGCGGGACACACGGCAAAAAGAAGAAGCGCCGGGAAAAGGCAGAAGTCTTCGGGACGGCAGCAGACGGGGAGAGACCTGCGGGAGATTATGTGCTGTATTTTGGCCGTTATGCAGAGGAAAAAGGAACCTTGACGCTGCTGGAGGCATGCCGGGCGCTGCCGGAGATTCCTTTTGTCTTTGCGGGAACGGGGCCGCTGGAGGGCAGGGTGAATCAGGCGCCTAACGTGGAAAACCGCGGTTTTGTGGCCGGAGAGGAACTGCGGCGGTTGATCGCGCAAGCCAGATTCAGCGTATACCCGTCGGAGTGGTATGAGAACTGTCCGTTCTCCGTGATGGAGTCTCAGATGTACGGTACGCCGGTACTGGCCTCCGACCTGGGCGGCGCCCCGGAACTGGTGCAGCCGGGCCGGACGGGAGATCTGTTCCGCGGCGGCGATGCACAGGAGCTGACAGAGCATATAAAGGAGCTGTGGGAGGATCCGGAGCTGTGCCGGACCTACAGCGAGAACTGCAGATATATAAATTTTGACACAGCAGAGGAATATTGTGCTAAAATAGTGAGGAATGTATACAGATGAAATCGTGCTTGCAGGATTTTATCTGTATACATGACGAACATCCGGCATGAGCAGGGAGCAGGCGTGCGGGCTGCGAATGCCGGAGGAATGTATACAAGGAGTAGTAGAGAATGGCAAGAAGAACATTATACGGCACTGTCATCGTGACCTACCGGTGCAACGCCCGTTGTAATATGTGTGACTGCTTCAAGGATCCTACACGGCCGGACGAAGAGATCACGCTGGAAGATATTAAAAAACTGCCCGAGATGGCTTTCACCAACATCACCGGCGGGGAGCCTTTTATCAGACAGGATATCCCGGATATTGTGAGGGAACTGTATAAGAAATCTGACAGGATCGTTATATCGACAAACGGTTATTTCACCGACCGGATCATCGCCCTGTGCAGGGAATTTCCAAAGGTGGGCATCCGTATCAGCATCGAAGGCCTGCAGGCTACCAACGACGCGATCAGAGGCATTCCCGACGGGTTCAACAGAGGCTATAAGACGCTGAAAACACTGGTGGAGATGAAGCATCCGGACGTGGGATTCGGCATGACGGTACAGGATATGAACTGTGAGGATCTGGTGCCGCTCTACAATATCGCCAACGATATGGGGATGGAGTTTGCCACGGCTACACTGCATAACTCCTTTTATTTCAGAAAGACGGACAATAAGATCGATGACAAATATAAAGTGGCGCAGAATTTCGAGAAGCTGATCAACGAGCTGTTAAAGAGCAGATCGCCGAAGAAATGGTTCCGGGCTTATTTCAATCACGGCCTGATCAACTATATCTATGGCAACAAAAGGCTTCTGCCCTGCGATATGTCGAGAAATGCCTTTTTCATAGATCCCTTCTGTGATGTGATCCCCTGCAACGGCATGGAGAAAAAGGCGGTCATGGGGAATCTGCGGGAGCAGAGCTGGGACGAGCTGTGGAATTCCGATCAGGCGCGCAGGGTAAGGGAGTGTACGAGAAAATGTGACAGAAACTGCTGGATGATCGGTTCCGCGTCGCCGGCAATGCATAAATATATCTGGGTACCCGGATGGTGGGTGATCAGGCATAAGTTCCTGAAAGGCGGTAAGTACAGTTTAAAGGAGAATAAATTTATATGAAGTTCCTGTATGTAGCCCCGCGTTATCATACCAACCAGATGGATATCATGAAGGGGCTGATAGAACACGGGCATGAGGTCTGTTTTATCAGCCATTATGCCGCCGCGATCGAGGATTATTCCTGCGTGACGCCGGTGGTGCTTGGGTATTCCCGTCTGTACCGGCTGCTGGATCATCTGTATGTGAACGTGATCCACAGAAAAAGGCCGGAGGCCATTGTTTTTAAGATCCAGCACGGGTTTCCGCCGCTTTTGAAGCTGCGGAAGCTGATCTGTGATTTTCGGCCGGACGTGGTGATCCTGCGGGAGCGGTCGGCCTATTCCATGGCCGCTTATCTGATCTGCCGGAAAAAGGGCTATCCGTGTATCCTCTATAACCAGAACCCTCTGTGGTCGGCGCCGGCGAAGACAGACCTGGCGCACCGCATAGTGGGCAGCATGACACCGAAGCTGCGCATGACGCCGGTCATGGGTGTGAAAAGACCGGGAACTTCCGTGAAAGAGCATGATTTTTTCGTCCCCTTTGTGATCGAGCCGCAGAAGGCGCCGGAGGAGAGGACCTATTTTGCGTCGGATACGGTACATATTCTCTGTATCGGGAAATATGAGCCGCGCAAGCACCATCTGCTGCTGCTGCAGGTGGTGGAAGAACTGCTTGGCGGCAGGGCGCATGCTCCGGCCGGCAAATTGCCGGACAGGTTTGACGGCGGTCTGCACAGCGGCGGTGCGGAGAGCGTGTCTGCCGGCGAAAATAACGGAGAGCATGGAAAGGATCCCGGAAAATATAAGATCCGCCTGACATTGGTGGGGGAGGCGACGATGGCTTTCCAGAAAGAGTACTGTGAGCAGGTCAGGCGCTATGTGGCCGATCATCATATGGAAGATATCGTCACGGTCAAGACCAATGTGCCCCGCAGGGAGATGGAGGCCGAATATCTGGCGGCGGACGTCTATGTGATCCCCAGCACCAGAGAGATGGCTTCGGTGTCCCAGCTGGAGGCCATGAGCTATTCCCTGCCGGTGATCTGCAGTGATGCCAACGGCACGGCCTCCTATGTGGAAGACGGCCTGACGGGATATCAGTTCCGGGACTGCGACCGGCAGGATCTGTCGGACAAGCTGGAGAAGATGCTCTCGGACCGGGAACGGATGAAGGCCATGGGAGCGGCAGGCTATCGGGCACTCATGGAGAAATACAGTTTTGAAACCTATCAAAAGGCGATACAGGCCATGCTTGAGAAGATGCAGGAGCAGAAGCTGTATTGAGATGGCAGCGCATGGAAAGAGCGTCTGTAGATTACAGGGCAAAGCCACATGCGGTACACGGTTCAGGAAAAAAGGTAAGCGGACCGGGAAAAAGTAGAATCAGAAAAAAGAAGAATCAGAAAAAAGAAGAATCAGAAAAAAGAAGAATCAGAAAAAAGAAGAATCAGAAAAAAGAAGAATCAGGAAAGAGAAGAATCAGGAAAGAGAAGAATCAGGAAAAACAAAAATCGGGAAACGGAACAGATATGAAACGGAAGATCAAGGATATTCTGGCGGCGATGGCCTGTTTTCTGTATGAAAAGGGCATTTTGCATAACCGCATACAAGTACACACGATCGACGAGACGATTGACGAGCTTTTGAACACCGAAAAGAGCATGGTGCGTTTTGGCGACGGGGAGATCGTGATGATCAAAGGGGTTGATCTGATGCTGCAGAAGGCGGCGCCGGAGATCGGCGAAGGGCTTGCCCGGATTCTGGCCTGGCCTTACGATGATCTGCTGGTGACGATTCCGGGCATCTTCGATACCCTTTCGGATCATCACAAAGCCAGCAGGCAGTTCTGGAAGGATCATCTTCTTTTCTGCCGCAAAACTTATGAAAAATACTGTAATCCGGACAAAATATATTATACGACCTTTGTGTCGCGGTGCTATTACTTTGCCGCCGACAGAAGGAATTGTGACAGATGGTTTGCAAAAATAAGAAAAATATGGGAGAATAGAGACATTGTTATCGTGGAGGGCACGAAGACACATAATGGTGTCGGCAATGATCTGTTTGACAGCGCCGGTTCGATAGAGCGGATTATCTGTCCGCCGAAGGATGCCTACGGTTCTTTGCCGAAGATCACGGAAGCCTGTATGCAGTACGGGACGGACAGGCTCTTTCTGCTCTCTGTCGGCGTGGCGGCCAAGTTTCTGGCGGTAACGCTTTTTGAAAAAGGATACCGGGTGCTGGATATCGGCAATCTGGATCTGGAGTATGAGTGGTATGTAAGGCAGGCGGCGGGTAAGATGCCGCTTGAGAAACACGAGATCGTGGGGGAGGCGGCCAACCGGGAGAAAGCGGCACAGGATAAGGAATACGCGGATTATCTGGAGCAGGTGAAGTGTTGGCTTTGAAAGCAGTGAGCCGGATGTGGTGAGGGCAACGGGGAGGATATGATCGGTCCAATATGCAGTTGAGGCAGGATGAGAGATATGATAGACAGTAAGGAAACATTTCATTATTATCTGGAGCGGGATCGAATCGCGCTGGGCAGGCAGCGGGATAAGCGGCCGAAATTTTTGCAGGACGAAATCTGGAAATTTGAGATTATGCTGCGTAAGCTGGAGTATGATACAAACTGCAGAAGGGGGCCCTGGGCGGTATTGGTCAGAAAATATCACGCCTGTATATTTCATCGTATGAGTGTAAAACTTGGATTTACGATACCGATCAATGTATTCCAGGAGGGACTTTCCATTCCGCATTATGGAACGATTGTTGTGCATGGCGGGGCAAAAATCGGTAAAAACTGCAGACTGCAGGAAGGGGTTACTATTGGGGCAACAGATGGAAGCCATGATGCAGCTACGATTGGTGACAATTGCTATTTTGGAAGTGGTGCGAAGGTGATTGGCGCGATTATAATAGCCGATGATGTGGCGATCGGCGCCGGCGCGGTGGTGACGAAAGATATTCTGGAACCGGGTACGACCTGGGCCGGTGTGCCTGCAAGAAAGATCAGTGACCGCGATTCGCACAACAATCTGTGCCAGGCGCTTTTTCAGTAAACTTACATCATGCTCAGCCTGCCGCTTGGCGGGCCGCATGGCCATCCATGCTGTGAAAGTCGAAGACTTTCATAGTAAACCCTCATGCCCGCGATGCTT